>ERZ1034411.4-NODE-4-length-265894-cov-11.430234_pt1 | contig 265894 bp, 235 predicted proteins | sample MGYA00520583_ERZ1034411 | MGnify/ENA primary metagenome ERZ1034411 (study PRJEB33736, sample SAMEA104288481) | Azolla microphylla | place: Ecuador | collected 1982 | study: EMG produced TPA metagenomics assembly of the PRJEB19522 data set (Is there foul play in...
GGCGGCGGAGCCGGACGCGCGCGCGGTGGGGCCGGCGCGGCTGCAGGGGCGTTGCCTTCAGTGGCCCGGGCGCTGGCGCGGCGAAACGCATCGCCGCCGCTGCGTCCCCCGCCACCGGGGCGCGAGGCCTCCCGGGCACGCTGGGCCGCCTCGGATTCGACCTTGCGGACGGCCTCCTCCAGCGACAACCTTTCGCGGGTGATCTCGGATTCGGAAAGCGGCGGCTGCACGCTGCGCAGCTGCGCGATCAGGGCCGTGCGCGCCCGCTCATAGAGCGCGCGACGGCTTTCGCCGGGAGCGTTAGGGTCCAGGGCGGCAATAGCGCGGGCGATCAGCGGATAGTAATCAGCCATTTCAACTCAACTATACGCGCGTCCTGGTAAGAGATCGTTAAGCCTCAAACGGGTTTTGCACGAGGATAGTATCTTCGCGTTCGGGGCTGGTGGAAAGCAGTGCGACCGGGCACCCCACCAATTCCTCGATCCGCCGGACATATTTGATCGCCTGGGCGGGCAGGTCGGCCCAGGACCGCGCGCTGGCGGTCGGCTCCTTCCAGCCCTCGATGGTCTCGTAGATCGGCTCGACCCGGGCCTGGGCGCCCTCGCCGGCCGGGAAATGGTCGATCTCCTTGCCGTCGAGCCTGTAGCCGGTGCAGACCTCGATCGTGTCGAAGCCGTCGAGGATGTCGAGTTTTGTGAGTGCCAGCCCATTGATCCCGCAGGTCCGGACGGCCTGGCGGACGAGGACCGCGTCGAACCAGCCGCAGCGACGGGGACGGCCGGTATTGGTGCCGAACTCGCGGCCGCGCTCGCCGATCTTGCGGCCGGTCTCGTTGTCCTGCTCGGTCGGGAACGGGCCCTGGCCGACGCGGGTCGTATAGGCCTTGCACAGGCCGAGCACGTAGCCGACCGCGCCCGGCCCGAGGCCGGCGCCGGTCGCGGCCTGCGCCGCCACCGTGTTGGACGAGGTGACGTAGGGATAGGTGCCGTGGTCGACGTCGAGCAGCGCGCCTTGCGCGCCCTCGAACAGCATGCGCTTGCCTTCGCGGCGCTTGATGTCGAGCAACCGCCACACCGTCTCGGCATAGGGCAGCAGCTCAGGTGCCAGCGCGGTCAGTTCCTTCAGGATCTGCTTGCCGTCGAACTCCGGCAGGCCGAGGCCGCGGCGCAGCGCGTTGTGGTGGGCAAGCAGGCGGTCGATCTTGTGCGGCAGCGTGTCGAGATCGGCGAGGTCCATCAGGCGGATGGCGCGGCGGCCGACCTTGTCCTCATAGGCCGGGCCGATGCCGCGGCGGGTGGTGCCGATCGCGGTCGCGGCGCTGGCGGATTCGCGGTGCGCGTCGAGCTCGCGGTGCAGCGGCAGGATCAGCGTGACGTTCTCGGCGACACGCAGGTTCTCCGGGCTGACGGCGACGCCCTGCGACTTCAGCTTGGTGACCTCGTCGAGGAAGGCGGCGGGATCGAACACCACGCCGTTGCCGATCACCGACAGCTTCTGGTCGCGCAGCACGCCAGAGGGCAACAGCGCGAGCTTGTAGGTCTTGCCGTTGATCACCAGCGTATGGCCGGCGTTATGGCCGCCCTGGAAGCGGACGACGATATCCGCCTGCTCCGACAACCAGTCGACGATCTTGCCCTTCCCTTCGTCGCCCCACTGGGCGCCGACGACGACAACATTGGCCATTCGCGGGTAATCCTTCGAAGATTTTAGATGCGCCAGCCCAGCTGACGGCCGGGAGCCGTTCGCACGCAAGGCAGCCACCCGGATAAAGGAAGCAGCCGCTCTAGGCAAGCAAGAACGGGGCTTTTTCGAGACTCAAGACACACTTTAAGCCTTTGATATCCCCGGAAAATCCAGAAACCTTCCAGGGCAGCTCGCAAGGCTTCGACGAAAGCGTGAGACCGATCTTCCCCGCTGCATGGTCGCGATGCGTCCGCCCCCCGTTGATGCAGCCCCGATTTCCGTGTCTTTGGATGATGCCGGGCGATCAGCCGGCCCGACCTCGGCGGGCCGGGGCCTGGCGCGCATGACGCGGGGCCAAAACAATCACAATGTCCGCCACCGGCCAGAGCACGGGCTCCGAATCATCGGGCCATCACTGGATCGCCAACCAGCCCTATCTGCTGCTCAGCATCACCGCGCTGTGCTGGGCCGGCAACGCCATCGTCGGGCGGCTCGCCGCCGGCCACATCCCGCCGGTCACGCTGTCGTTTCTGCGCTGGTTCTTCGCCTTCCTGCTGGTGTTGCCGTTCGCCCGGAAGCATCTGGTGCAGGACTGGCCCGCGATCCGCGGCAGGCTCGGCCTGATGGTCACGCTCTCGGTCACCGGCATCGGCGCCTTCAACACACTGCAATATTGGGCGCTGGAGCATACCCAGGCCCTCAACACGCTGCTGCTGCAGTCGGCCGCGCCGCTGCTGGTGGCGCTGTGGTCGCTGGTCATTCTCGGCATCCGCCTCACCACAGCGCAGGCCTTCGGCGTGCTGCTGTCGATGTGCGGCGTGCTGACCATTCTCCTGCATGGCGACTTCACCACCCTGTCGAACATCGAGTTCAACAAGGGCGATCTCATCTTCCTGCTCGCGCTCCTGATCTTCGCGCTCTATTCAGTGCTGAGCCTGAAGCGGCCAGCGATGCACGGCCTGTCGTTCCTCGCCTTCACTTTCGGGGTCGGCGCCGCCTGCCTCATTCCGCTGGAGATCTGGGAGCTCTACGCGCGTCCCGTGATGAAGCTGGATGCGCCGAACCTGCTCACCCTGTTCTACGTCGCGGTGTTCCCGTCGACGCTCGCCTATCTCTGCTTCAATCGCGGCGTGCGCCTGATCGGCGCCAACCGCGCCGCGCCATTCTTCCACGTCGTGCCGGTGTTCGGCTCGATCATGGCAATGGCATTCCTGGGCGAGCATCCGCAGGCGTTCCATTTCATCGGATTTGCGCTGGTGCTGTCGGGCGTGTTCGTGGCGTCAAGAAGGCAAACGACGTAGCTCGCTCTCGTAGGGTGGGCAAAGCGAAGCGTGCCCACGTTCTTTCGTTATCATTGAGAGGTGGTGGGCACGGCGCAAATGCGCCTTTGCCCACCCTACGATTCCGGCCTCGCGGAGATAGACTACGCCGCCCTGAACTTGCTGTAGGCCTCGCTGGTCGCGATGATCACATGCTCGGCGCAGCCGTTGACGCGATGGGGATCGGCCTCGCGCTCGTAGGCTTCCGACGTCATCATGTCCAAGAAAGCCGCGACCGTCGGATATTGGACCAGCGCGACAAAGTCCCATTCATTGCCGGCGTGGGGTCCGAGCGCGATGGCCTTGGCATCGCCGGTCCAGAGCAAGGTGCCGCCGCGTGCCTTGATCATCGGCACGGTGATGGCGCTGTAGCGCAGATAGGCATCCCAGCCGGATCCGTCGCCGTCGCGCGAGCGCGCGTGGAAGCGCATCAGGTTCAGCATCACCACCGGCGACTGCAGATCGAGCCGCTCCAGGCCCGCGATGTTCAACATATTGACCGCCAAAGGCACCTCCTCGGGGCTTGCCTGCATTGTAGCATTGCGACCGCGTGACTTGTGCCACGACGCCGATCCGGCGCAAGCTCCGATCCGACGCCAATGACGATTGCTTCGCCCGCGCCACCGGCCTCCAATCCGGCCAGTTGGCTCAACAACCAGCCTTATCTGCTGCTCAGCCTGAGCTCGCTGTTCTGGGCCGGCAACATCGTGCTCGCGCGCCATGTCGGCGCCCATGTGCCGCCGCTGACGGTGACCACGATCCGCTGGTTCGGCGTATTCCTGATCCTGCTGCCGTTCGCCTGGCCGCATCTGAAGCGTGACTGGCCCGCCTTGCAGAGCAGCCTGCCCCTGATGCTGTTCCTGTCGCTGGTGGGCTTCGCCTTCAACAACGCGATCTCGTATTGGGCGATGCAGTACACGGAGGCGCTGAACGCGCTGCTGATCCAGTCGGCAGGTCCATTGTTCGTGGCGCTGTGGTCACTGGTGCTGTTCGGCGTGCGGCTGACGGGCGCGCAGTTCGCCGGCATCGCGATCTCGCTTCTTGGCGTGCTGATCATCATCCTGCGCGGCGATCTCGCGGCGCTTGCGAGCATCAGCTTCAACAGGGGCGACATCATGTTCGCCTCCTCGCTGGTGGCGTTCGGGATCTACTCCGCCTTCATCCCGCGCCGACCGAAAATCCATCAGCTGTCCTTCCTGTCCTTCACCACCTGCTGCGGCGCGACGATGCTGATCCCCGCGGCGATCTGGGAGGCCGCAAGCGGCCACGTCCTGCAATTCGATGCCATGACGCTGGCGACGTTGGGCTACATCCTGATCTTTCCCTCGACGCTCGCCTATCTGTTCTTCAACCGCGGCGTGGCGCTGATCGGACCGAACCGGGCTGCGCCGTTCTTCCATCTGGTGCCGGTGTTCGGCTCGGCGATGGCGATCCTGCTGCTCGGCGAGAAGCTGCAGCCGTTTCACCTGATCGGCTATGCGCTGGTGCTGGCCGGTGTCGTGACCGCCTCGCGTCAGGGTTCGGCGGCGAAGTAATTCCGCACGGCGGACGGAAGTCTCGTGTCCCGGACGCGCTGCGGCACTTGGTGACGCTGCGCAGAGCCGGGACCCAGCATGCCGCAGGCGTGGGCCCCGGCTCTGCAGCGCACCGCTGAAGAAGCGCTGCGCTGCGTCCGGGGCACGAGACCTTGCGATAAACTCGCACCTTCCGATTTCATTGAGGAGACGCTAGGTTCCCCGCCAACCAAAAGGAGGGAACGACCAAGATGATTTCAGGGCTGATTCGAAACCTGCGTGCCGTCGGCGTGGCCGCGCTGTGCCTTGCCGCCGCATCCGCGGCCCAGGCCGACACGTATCCGAGCCGCAACATCACGCTGGTGCTGCCATTCGCGGCCGGCAGCGGCACCGACACCACGACGCGGCTGATCTCGCAGCACCTGTCGCAGGCGCTCGGCGTCGGCATCGTCATCGAGAACAAGGCCGGCGCCAACGGCATGCTTGCCGCAAGCTATGTCGCGAAGGCCGCCCCCGACGGCTACACGCTGCTGGTGACCACCAACACGACGCATTCGGCCAATCCCTATCTGCTCAAGAGCCTCACTTACGATCCGGTCAAGGACTTCACGCCGATCGCACGCACCGGCGACCTGCCCTTCATGCTGGTGGTCAACCCGGAAGTGCCGGCGAAAACCGTCGCCGAGCTCGTCGCCTACGGCAAGGCCAATCCGGGCAAGCTGAGCTACGCCTCGGGCTCGTCCTCGGCGATCGTGTCGGGTGCGACCTTTGCGCACAATGCCGGCCTCGATCTGCTGCACGTGCCCTACAAGAGCTCGCCGCCGGCGCTCAACGACGTCATGGGCGGCCGTGTCTCGATGATGTTCGTCGACATCCTGACCGGCCTTCCCCACGTCAACGGCAACGCGCTGCGCGCGCTCGCCGTCACCACCAAGGAGCGCTCGCCGCTGGTGCCGCATCTGCCCTCGATGCAGGAAGCCGGCGTGCCTGATTTCGACATCTCGTCATGGCAGGGCTATTTCGGCCCGGCCGGCCTGCCCAAGGAGATCGTGACGCGGCTCAATTCCGAGATCAGGAAGATCATCGAGAAGCCGGAGATCAAGGCGCAGCTCGCCACCCTCGGCATGGACGCGTTTTCGGGCACGCCGGAGCAGCTCGGCACCTTCGTGAACGAGCAGCTGGTGCTGTGGGAGAAGCTGATCACCAACGCCAAGATCGAGAAGCAGTGAGGTCTCGTGTCCCGGACGCGGCGCGGCGCGAAGCGGTGCGACGCGTCCGGGGCACGGGATTGTCGTAGGTCATCGCGAATAAAAAAGGTGGGCACGACGCTTCCGCGTCTTTGCCCACCTCGCGAATTTCGTGCGTATGGTTTTATGCCGCGCGCACCTTGGCGAGGAAGCCGTCCACCGCGCTGCGCAGCGCGCCGGACTGGGTGTCCAGCTCGCGGGCATTGGTGAGCACGTCGCCTGCCGCCGTGCCGGTCGCTTCCGCGGCCGAGGTGACGCTGCCGATATGGGCGTTGATCTCGCTCGAGCCGGCCGCGACCGACTGAATGTTACGAGCGATCTCGCGCGTCGCCTCGCCCTGCTGCTCGATCGAGGAAGAAATGCCGGCCGTGATCTCGCTCATCTCCGCGATGGTCTGCGTGATGCCGCCGATGGCCGCCACCGCATCGCTGGTCGAGGTCTGCATCGCCGCGACCTGTGCGGAGATTTCCTCGGTCGCCTTGGCGGTCTGGTTCGCCAGCGCCTTGACCTCGGAGGCGACGACGGCAAAGCCGCGGCCGGACTCGCCGGCGCGGGCCGCCTCGATGGTGGCGTTGAGCGCGAGCAGGTTGGTCTGCGCCGCGATCGAGTGGATCAGCTTGACGACTTCGCCGATCTTCTCGGCGCCGGTGGAGAGCTCCTGAACGGTGGCATTGGTGCGCTCGGCGTCATTGACCGCGCGGCTCGCCACTTCCGTCGACCGCGTGACCTGGCGGGAGATTTCCGCAACCGAACTCGACAGCTCTTCGGCGGCCGCCGCAACCGTGCCGACATTGCCGGAGGCCTTTTGCGAGGCCGCGCCGACCGTTGCGGCACGCGAGGAGGCATCGCTCGCGGTCGCGGTCATCGACTGCGCCGTGGTCTGCATGCCGGCCGCGGCCGAAGAGACCGAGCGGACGATGCCGTTGACGCTGCGCTCGAAGTCGTTGGCGATATCCTCCATCGCGCTGCGACGTTCTGCCGCGACGCGTTCCTTGGCATCGGCCTCGGTCTTCTCGAGGTCGCGGATGCGGACCGCGTTGTCCTTGAAGATCTGCACCGTGGCGGCCATCGCGCCGACCTCGTCGCCGCGGCCGACGCCGGGAATGTCGCCGTCGAGCTTGCCGTCGGCGAGGTCCTTCATGCGGCCGCCGAGCAGTGCCAGCGGACGGCTGATGCCGCGGCCGATCAGCCAGGCCACGCCGCCGGCAACAATGAAGATGCCGAGCATGGCAAGGCCGAGCAGCCAGTAGACCGGACCCATCTTGGCGTCGATGTCGTCGAGATAGGCGCCGGTGCCGAGATACATGTCGAAGCCGGGGATCGCCACTGCGTAGCCGATCTTGCGGATCGGCGTCGGCTGACCGGGCTTGACATATTCATAGTACAGCAGGATCGACCCATTGGCCTTGACGCCGTCCATCAGTTCGACCGACAGCTTGCGGCCGTTGGTCACGACGTCCATGCGGTTGGTGCCGATCTGCTTGGGATCGGGCGCAAGCTGCGTGATGCCGTCATAGGACGTGCCGAACAGATAGCCCGAGCCGTTGTCGTAAGTCATCGAATTGCCGTAGCGTCGAAGCTCGGCCATGGCCGCGTCCTTCGTCAGCTCGCCGGCATCGACGCGCTTCTTCAGGGCAGCGGCGTAGTTGCGCGCCAACTCGACGATGGCCTTGGCCTGGTCGATGCGCGCATTCACCATCTCGCGCTTCATCAGATAGCCGGCGAGGACACCGGAGACGCACAGGCCGAACAAGGTGACGCCGACAAGGATGCCCAGCTTGGGGGCGATCTTCAGATTGCTCAACTTCACGGGATGGCTCCGGCAAATAGGGATACGGGCACGCGAACAGATCGATCAAAATCGAATCAAGTTTTAGGGGGAGATGCCTTAGCAAGTTACTTACGGGCCTCCGTAGTAGCCCGGACGCCGCCGCCAAAATCGGCAATTTATCTCTCGCTCAACAACCGGGAATTGTACGATATCGTCTCGATTTCGCGTAAAAGACGAAAAGGCCTGCCCGTGAAGGCGGGTCACAACAAGAACCGACAAACCAAATCGGGGAACGAAAAATGCCGAAATACAGGGTGGTGACGCCGAAGGGCGCGAGCTTTACGGTCGCGGGCAGCGACTATTCCTTTGAGCGCGAGGCGCTCGATCCGATCGACGCCGAGATCGTCGAGGCGCCCGCCGACGAGGCCGGGTTCATCGCAGCCGCGAAAGACGCCGACGCGATCTACGCCAAGGGCATCCCCATCACCAAGACCATCATCGACAGCCTGCAGAGCTGCAAGGTCATCACGCTGGGCTCGGTCGGCGTCGACAGCGTCGACGTCAAGGCCGCCACCGCCCGTGGAATTCCGGTGACCAACATTCCCGACACCTTCATCGAGGAGGTCGCCGACCATGCCATGATGCTGCTGCTCGCAGGCTTCCGCCGCCTGGTCGAGCAGGATCGCATGGTGCGCGACGGCCGCTGGGCCGAGGGCCGGCCGGCTCTGCTCAAGATCCCCAGGCTGATGGGCCAGACGCTCGGCTTCATCTCGTTCGGGCGCGTCGCGCGTGCAGTTGCGAAGCGCGCCGCCCCCTTCGGCCTGCGCATGATGGCCTACGACCCCTTCATCCAGGAAACGCTGATGTACGACCACGGCGTGATCCCGTCGACGCTGAACGAGGTGCTGTCGCAATCCGACTTCGTCTCGATGCATGCCCCCGCAAGGCCTGAGGTGCATCACATGCTGACCGAGAAGCACTTCCGGCAAATGAAGAAGGGCTCGATCTTCATCAACACCGGGCGCGGCGCCACCGTGGACGAGGAGAGCCTGATCAAGGCGCTGCAGGAGGGCTGGATCGCGCATGCCGCCCTCGACGTCCTCGAGAAGGAACCGCCCTCCCACAACAATCCCTTGCTCGGCATGGAGAACGTGACCCTGACCGCCCACGTCGCCTCGGCCTCGGCACGGTTTGACGAAGCGCGCAAGCGCCGGGTGGGCTACGAATTGTCACTGGTGCTGCAGGGCATGTGGCCGGTAAGCTGCGTCAATCCGTCGGTGCTGCAGAACACCATGCTCCGTCGCTGGCAACCCGTCAGCATGGATCGCGGGCCGAACAGCTAGGCGGCCGGCGCACAAGCGCCCTACGACCGGAACGACCCTTCACCGGCGATCAACGCCGGGAAGGGAACATATAGGGAGGTACTGATGAGGAACGACATCACACGTCGTGATGCCTTGGCGCTGGGCCTGTCCGCTGCAACGCTCGCTGCCACCGGTGCTGCGGCGCAAACAACACCATCGACGATCAAGGCCGCCGCCGTGGCGGCACCCAAGCGCGAGATCGAGAAGGGCGCATCCCTGCGCATGCTGCGCCCGGTGCGCTTCGTCCAGGCCGACGAAGACGTGTTCCGCGCCAATGCGGCAAAGTTCACCAAGGAGACGGGGGTCGAGGTCAAGGTCGACTTCGTCGGCTGGGAGGACATCAACCAGCAGACTGCGGTGACCGCCAATTCGGGCGCCGGTCCCGACATCATCATCGGCTTCTCCGATGCACCGCACATCTACATCGACAAGCTGATCGAGCTGACCGACGTCGCCGATTACATCGGCAAGCGCTATGGCGGCTGGCTGCCGCTGGCGCAGCGCTACGGCAAGAAGAACAAGAGCGATGCCTGGATCGGAATTCCGTTCGGCGCCACTGCGGGGCCGCTGATCTACCGCAAGTCGATCCTGCAATCGGTCGGCTTCGACAAGGTGCCCGAAGACCATGCCGGAATCCTCGACCTCTGTCAGAAGCTGCACAAGGCCGGCAAGCCGGCCGGCTTCGCGCTCGGCAACGCCAAGGGCGACGGCAACGGCTTCGCCAACTGGGCGCTGTGGTCGCACAACGCGTCCCTGCTCGACGAGGAAGGCAACGTCGTCATCAACAGCAAGGAGACGATCGCCGCGCTGAACTGGGTCAAGCAGATCTATCCGACCTTCATCGCCGGCACGCCGTCATGGAATGACGTCAGCAACAACCGCGCCTACTCCTCGCAGGAGATCTCGCTGACCGCCAACGGCGTCTCGCTGTATTTCTCGCTCAAGAACGACCCGGCGACCAAGGCGATCGCCGAGGACAGCGAGCATCAGCTGCTGCCGAAGGGCCTCGCCAAAGTCTCGCCGATGGCGGGCCTGACGCTGAACGCCATGGTGTTCAAGCACAGCCAGTACCCCAACGCGGCAAAGGCCTTCCTGCAATTCATGCTGGAGAACGATCAGTACGAGCCCTGGCTCAACGCCAATTCCGGCTATTGGTCGCAGCCGCTGGCCGCCTATGCCGAGGCAGCCGTCTGGAAAGGCGACCCCAAGGTCTCCATCTTCAAGGACACGATGAAGAGCACATATTACGACGGTTACAAGGGCCCGATCTCCACGGCGACGGGTGCCGTCAGCGCAGACTACGTGCTGATTCAGATGTGCGCCTCCGTTGCGACCGGCGCCGCAACCCCCGAGGCCGCGGCCGCGGAGGCAGAGCAGCGCTGCAAGCGGTACTTCCGGCGGCAGCGATAACGATCGTCATTGCGAGCGAAGCGAAGCAATCCAGAAATCCTTCCGCGGATGCAGTCTGGATTGCTTCGTCGCACCAGCGCAAAATTGCTTCGCAATCTTGTCGCGGGCTCCCCGCAATGACGGCGTGGTGACGTTCAACAACAGGACAACAGACTAATGTCCGTGACCACCCTCTCCTCCCCCGCCCTGACTCACCGGCAGCCGAACTGGCTGGTGCGGCTGTTCGACTACAAGCCGTTCCTGATCGCGATGTGCCTTGCGCCCGCGATCGGGCTGCTCCTGGTGTTCCTGACCTATCCGCTCGGCCTCGGCATCTGGCTCGCCTTCACCGACACCACGATCGGCCGGCGCGGCATCTATGTCGGCTTCGAGAACTTCCAGTATCTGCTCACCGATCCCTTGTGGTGGAACGCGGTGTTCTACAGCGTGGTCTATACGGGAATCGCGACCTTCGGAAAGTTCGCGCTCGGCTTCTGGCTCGCGCTGCTGCTCAACAACCATTTTCCATTCAAGAGCCTGTTGCGTGCGATCATCCTTTTGCCCTGGATCGTGCCGACCGTGCTTTCGGCGCTCGCGTTCTGGTGGATCTACGATCCGCAATTCTCGATCATCTCCTACCTCCTGGTCGACGTCCTGCATTGGCGTTCGAGCAATATCGACTTTCTCGGCTCGGCCTGGCCAGCGCGCCTCTCGCTGATCGCCGCCAACGTCTGGCGCGGCATTCCGTTCGTCGCGATCTCGCTGCTCGCGGGCCTGCAGACCATCTCGCCCTCGCTCTACGAGGCCGCGATGCTCGACGGCGCCAGCGCCTGGCAGCGCTTCCGCTACATCACCTTCCCGATGATGATGCCGATCCTCGCCATCGTCATGACCTTCTCGATCATCTTCACCTTCACCGACTTCCAGCTCGTCTACGCCATCACGCGCGGCGGTCCCGTGAACTCGACGCACCTGCTGGCGACGCTCGCGTTCCAGCGCGGCATCGCCGGCGGCGAGCTCGGCGAAGGCGCCGCGATCGCGGTGTCCATGATCCCGTTCCTGGTGTTCGCGACGCTGTTCTCCTATTTCGGCCTGGCGCGCCGCAAATGGCAGCAGGGAGAGGCCAATGACTGACACCGTCGCGCAAACCGCAGCTGTCGCCGACGCGAAAGCGGCACCGGACACCATGGCCTGGGATTCCGGTCTGCGGCGGCTGATGATGATCTACCTGCCGCTCGGCTGCTTCGTGCTGATCCTGCTGTTTCCGTTCTACTGGATGGCGATCACGTCGTTCAAGCCGAACGCGGAGCTGTTGAACTACAAGGACCATAATCCCTTCTGGATCTCCTCGCCGACGCTCGCCCACATCAAACATCTGCTGTTCGACACCGCCTATCCGCGCTGGCTGTGGACGACGATGACGGTGGCGATCGGCTCGACCACGCTGTCCCTGATCGCCTCGACGCTCGCGGCCTACGCCATCGAGCGCCTGCGCTTCCGCGGCAGTCCCTATGTGGGCCTCGGCATCTACCTCGCCTATCTCGTGCCGCCCTCGATCCTGTTCATCCCGCTCGCCACCGTGGTGGTGCAGTTCGGCCTGTTCGATTCGCCGCTCGCCCTGATCCTGGTCTACCCGACCTTCCTGGTGCCGTTCTGCACCTGGCTCCTGATCGGCTATTTCAAGTCGATCCCCTACGAGCTCGAGGAATGCGCGCTGGTCGACGGCGCGACGCGCCTGCAGATCCTGCGGCGGATCACGCTGCCGCTGGCAGTGCCCGGGCTGATCTCGGCCGGCATCTTCTCCTTCACGCTGTCGTGGAACGAGTTCATCTACGCGCTCGCCTTCATCCAGAGCGGCGCCAACAAGACGGTGCCGGTCGCGATCCTGACCGAGCTCATCACCGGCGACGTCTACCAATGGGGCGCGCTGATGGCGGGATCGCTGCTCGGCTCGCTGCCGGTTGCGGTCTTCTATTCGCTGTTCGTGGACTACTACGTGTCCTCGCTGACCGGCGCGGTGAAGGAGTAGCAGCTTCCGCGAGACCGCGAAGGTTCGTGCAATCGTGATAGATCGCTGACCTGTTTCGCTCGATCTTACCACGCAGACGGCGGGGGTCGCCCCTTGACGTCGTCCTTGATCGCACGAGATCGCGAGATCAGCATGGCATCGCCACGAACCAACCAGCTCTCAAGACGCGGCTTTTGCCTGTGCTGCGTCGGCGGCGCGGCGCTCGCCGCTACCGGCGGATGGCTCACCCCGAAGCAGGCCTACGCGGAAGCGCGCGGTATCGTCAGCCTGATCAAGGACAGCGCGGCGACGTCGCCGATCAAAACCTACAAGTTGCGCAACAACATCAGCGTGCTCGAAGGATCCGGCGGCAACATCGCCGTGCTCACGGGACCTGATGGCAAGCTGCTGGTGGACGGAGGCATCGGCGTCTCGCGCCCACAGCTCAGCAAGGCACTGACAGAACTCGGCAACGAGCCGATCGCGCATCTCATCAACACGCACTGGCACTTCGACCATGCCGACGGCAATGAATGGCTGCATGCGGCCGGCGCGAAAATCATCGCCCACGAGAACACCCGCAAGCATCTCTCCAGCATTCAGCGGGTCGAAGACTGGGACTACAATTTCCTGCCTCCGGCGGCGAAGGCAGTCCCGACGGAGGTTTTCGCCAAGGAACATCATCTCAAGGTCAACGGCGCATCCATCGCGCTGAAATATAGCGGTCCGGCTCATACCGACGGCGACATCTCGGTCATGTTTGCCGAGGCCAACATTCTTCACGCCGGTGACACCTACTGGAACAACATCTACCCCTTCATCGACCATTCGACCGGCGGCAGCATCGGCGGCATGATCGCGGCCTGCGACGCCAATCTTGCGGCCGCCAACAACGACACCATCATCATCACCGGTCACGGCAAGCCCGTCAGCAACAAGGCCGAGCTGCAGGAATTCCGCGACATGCTGGCCGCCATCAGGGACAATGTCGGCAATCTCAAGAAGCAGGGAAAGACGCGCGACGAAGCCGTTGCTGCCAAGCCCACTGCCAAGTTCGACGCGAGGTGGGGACAATTTCTTATCGACCCCGGTTTCTTCACCAGACTGGTCTACGAGACCGCGTGAGAGGCCGCGCACGGTAGGGGAATAGCCTGAGCCTGCGGCCTTTCGCCCAGCTTCACAAAACTGCAATAGGCCATCCGCATAAGGCGTGCGTCCGCCAACAGGAGACGCACATGCGCGCGACTTTTCTCACGACCGTCGCAACGATCATTCTCTCCGCGAGCCCCGCGCTCGCGCAGAGCGAAGGTGAATTCCCGGCCAGGCTCGCCGGCCACGTTGTGATGCCGGCCGCTACGTTCATCGATGCGCCGGCCGATGCCCCCGCCGATCTCAGGACTTCCGGCAAGTACACCACCGGCAAGCGCGTCGATGCGCCCGGCACTGTGATGGGCAAGTCGTATGAGCGCGCGACCGGCGTGTCGCTGCCGTTCAAGGGCCAGCCGCTGCAGGGCCATTCCGGCATCAAGCACATGCCCGACGGAAGCTTCTGGGTCATCACCGACAACGGCATGGGCGCGCGCGCCAACTCGCCGGACTCGATGCTGTACCTCAACCGCTACAAGATGGATTGGGCCGGCGGCAAGATCGAGCGGCTGGAGACCATCTTCCTGCACGATCCCGACAAGAAGGTCCCCTTCCGCATCGTGCATGAGGACACCGAGAGGCGCTACCTCACCGGATCCGACTTCGACACCGAAGGTTTTCAGATCATCGGCGACGTCTTCTGGATCGGCGACGAGTTCGGCCCCTACATCCTGAAGGCCGACAAATCCGGCAAGATCCTCGGTGTGTTCGAGACCGTCGCCGACGGCAAGCCGGTGCGCTCGCCCGACAATTGGGCCGTGGCGACGCCAGGCGCGCCGGGTGCGACCTACACCAACGTCAATCTCCGCCGCTCCAAGGGCTATGAGGGCTTTGCATCGTCGAAGGACGGCAAGTTCCTCTACGGCCTGCTCGAAGGACCGCTGTGGGACGCCGAGAAGAAGGACTGGGAGAAGGTCGACGGCAAGGAAGCCTCCCGCATCCTCGAGTTCGACGTCGCCGCGGAAAAGTTCACCGGCCGCTACTGGCAGTATGTGTTCGAGCAGAACGGCAACGCCATCGGCGACTTCAACATGATCGACCAGGCCTCCGGCCTGATCATCGAGCGCGACAACGGCGAAGGCACCGCCGACAAGGCCTGCCCGCAAGGCACCCGCGGCGAGAACTGCTTCCCTGACATCGCCAAGTTCAAGCGCATCTACAAGATCGAGCTCACAGACGCCAATGTCGGCAAGCCCGTGCGCAAGATCGGCTATATCGACCTCATGAAGATCAGGGATCCCGACAAGAAGGCGCGGAAGCCGCTCAACGACGGCGTCTACACCTTCCCGTTCTTCACCATCGAGAACGTCGATCGGGTCGACGACACCCACATCATCGTCGGCAACGACAACAATCTGCCGTTCTCGTCCAGCCGCGATCCCAACAAGGCCGACGACGACGAGTTCATGCTGCTCGAAGTCGCCGACTTCCTGAAGGCGAAGTAGGCGGTCGCCGTCTCCTCTCCCGCTTCGCGCGGGGGAGGAGCCCCGGTCACCGCCCGAAGATCACCGGGATGTTGATGGGAACCGTTGCATATGTGATCTCGGGCGGCATTGCCGGAAATGGTTGAGCCTGCCGCATCATCGCCGCGGCCTGGGCATCGAGCGCCGCAACGCCCGAGGATCCGCTGACGCGGCTGGACAGGACCTGGCCACCGCGGCCGAGCGTGAAGCTCAACCTGACAACGCCCTTCTGACCGTTGGCGCCTGCCGGATACTGGTGAAAGCGCATCAGATGCGCGCGGACGCGCTGGTAGTACGTCGCCATCGCAGAAGCGACCGCGCCGGCGCTCACGGCAGATGCCAGCGGAGCCTGGCGCTCCGCACGCGGCGGCGCGCTGGTGCGGGGAGCCGGCGGCGCCTCCGACGGCTTCCTTGCATCGGGGCGCACCACCTTGGGCTTCGCAGGCGCCGGCTTCGCCACGGGCTCCACTTTGGCAAACTCGGGCTTCGGCGGACTTGGCTCGGGCTTCTGCTCCGGCGGCGCCACGACGTCCGGCTTCTCCTGCGGCGGCGTTGACGGAATCATCTCCTCCGCGACCTGTTGCTGCAGCACCGGCTCGGGCGGCGATGCATCCGCCTGCTGCATCACCGGTCCCGGCGCGATATCCAGCGGCATCGCCTGCGGCGCGGACGTCTCCGGCGTCATGTCGATGAGGATCGCCGGCATGCTGACGCCCTGCTCCGGCACCGGCTTCAGCCAGTTCATCGCGAGCAGCGCGGCGGCAAGATGCAGCGCCACGATGATCGCTGCCGACAAGGCCCAGCGCGCAGTCTCCCGCTCGCCAGGCGGCTCGTGCAGGGCAAAGGCGTTGGCGGCCATCAGCTGCGTCCGTCGAGGCCGACCAGCGCGACCTTGAGATAACCGGCATTGCGCAAGCTGTTCATCACCTCCATCAGGTCACCGTAGGAGACCGCCTTGTCGGCACGCAGGTAGATGCGCTCGTCCTTGCGGCTGTTGGTCGCCGCATCGAGCGCCGTGACGAGGCCATCGCGGGCCACCGTGTCCTCGCCGACGGCAACGGTGAGATCCGCCTTCACGGTCACGAAGGTCGGCTTGTCCGGCCGCGGCTGCGGCTCGGCCGCGGTCGCGGGCAGCTCGACGCCGATGTCGACGGTCGCGAGGGGTGCTGCCACCATGAAGATGATCAGCAGCACCAGCATCACGTCGATGAACGGCGTGACGTTGATCTCATGGGTGACGTCGAGATCGTCGGCGACGCCGCGCGACCCGAGCTTCGATCCGCCGAGCTTTGCGGCCATCGCCTACTCCGCCGCTCGCGCCAGGCGAAATTCCCTGTGGTCACGCTGCCGGCTCACCAGCAGCATGAGCTGTGCCGAGGCGTCGCCGAGCAGTGCGCGGTAATTGGCAATGCCGCGGACGAGGTGATTGTAGATCACGACCGCCGGGATCGCCGCGACGAGCCCGAGCGCGGTGGCGAGCAGCGCTTCTGCGATGCCGGGCGCGACCACCGCAAGGCTGGTGGTGTGGCTCTCGGAGATGCCGATGAAGGAATTCATGATGCCCCAGACGGTGCCGAACAGGCCGACGAAAGGCGCGGTGGCGCCGATGGTCGCGAGCACGCCGGTACCGCGCGCGATCCGCCGCGACATCGCCGCCTCGACCCGCTCCAGCCGCAGCGCGACACGTTCCTGGAGGCCGTCGTCGAGCACACCGCCAGAGAGCTCGGCCTCCCGTGCACAGGACTGGATGAGCTGGGCGACGGCGTCGTGGGCATCACCCGCGCGCGCGGCTGCCTCGGCCAGCTTGATGTTGCCTTCGAGCACGCGGGTTCGTCGCAAGGCAAGCGCGCCCTTGCGGCGCAACTCGACGGATTTGGCCAACCACACCGTCCACGTCGCCAGCGAGGCAACGGCGAGCCCCACCATCACCGTCTTCACGACGATATCGGCGCCGAGGAACATGCCCCAGGGTGATAGATTACGCGGCAACAACGCCTCGTCGATCGCAAAGGCCGGCGCCGGCGCGAGCACCAGCGCGATTGTTAGGATCACATGCCGAAGCCCAAACTTGCCCTGCATCCTGATCTCCCGACAGGTTGAAGCGAACTACGCCGCGGACGCGATCCGGTCCGCGAGCTGCCGGAACCGCACCAGCTGATCCGTCCGCAGCGCCCTTGTTTCGTCGCGGCCGACGAACACCTTGAACATGATGCCGCCGTCGGCGTTGAGGAAAGCGACGAAGGCGGACGTCTTGCCCATGAAGGGGCGCTCGACGAAGGCGACGCCCGCGCAGCGTTCGTGGCGAAGATGGCCGTGCAGGCCCTTCGGCTGCATCAGGTTGAAATAGCCGCGGCCGACCTCGCCGGCGGGCACGGTGCCGGTGAACTCGAAGATCGCATCGTCCGTGTGCACGATCAGTGTGACCTCCCCCCACGCCGCGATGTCCTGCATGGCGGCGACAAAGTGCTCGCCGCCACCCATGCGCACCATCGATGACGGCAGCGCCTCGATCACCGCGCGCGGGGTGACGTTGCGCTCGCGCGCGACGTCCTCGATCACCGCCCCCGGATTGTCGGCCATATACGCTTTGAGATCGGCGAGATCGGTGCTCAGCATGTCCGGCTCCTCTCCTGCATCATCGACTTAGGCCGCCGCGGCCTTGCGCTCGCTCTGGATCACCTCGAAGCCCTCGAACTTGGGATGGCCGAGATAGAGGCTCTCGCCGGTCCTGTTGTCGGCACGGGCGTGCGCGCGGCGGAATTCCTCCGAACGCGTCCAGGCTTCGAACGCGGCCTTGTCGACCCAGCTGGTGTGCGACGAATAGAGCGTGTGGTCCTCGGCCTCCGGCCCCTTCAGCAGATGAAACTCGACGAAACCCGGCATGCTGCCGAGATAGGATTCGCGGGTGGCCCAGACAGTTTCGAACGCGGTCTCCGCGCCCTTTTTCACCTGGAAACGATTCATGGCGATGAACATCAAAGTGTCTCCTTCTGATCAAAACGGAACACGCCGAAGCCGCGCTGGAGCATCAGCGCGGCCCGGCTGAAGTTTGCGGTGTTGCGATGCGCCGTGCCTTACGCACCTCCAAAGTGGATCTTCATGCCGGCTTTGTAGACCCTGCCCGGCCCCGGGCTCGACCACAGCACGTCGTTCTGCGTGGTGCCGTCGGTCGACGTGCCGGGAATGGCGTAAGGCCGGTAGTACTGGTTCAGGAGATTGTCGATCGACGCCGAGAACACGATGTCCTTGGTTGCGTTGTAGGTCATGTACAGATTGACCAGTTCGTACCCGGTCGCCGGCAGATAGCCCGCCGGCACATCGTTGTTGGCGCCGTACGAAGCCCACTGTGCCGACAGGATCATGGTGCGATCGAGCAGGCGGACACCACCTGTCGTGACGACCTTGCGCGGGGTGATGGTCGCAAGCCCGACATTGGTGACGGCGTTCTTGCCCTGGATGTAATGGCCCGCGACGCCGACGAACCAGTCGCCGGCATCGTACATCGTCTCCGCCTCGAAGCCCTGGATGCGGGCCTGCGCGATGTTCTGGTACTGGTAGAACTGGCTGAACGAGCCGAACGGCGGCACCGCGACCGGAGCGGAGGCGACGAGGTCGATGTAGTCGGAAACGTCGTTGCGGAACAGGTTGATCTTGCCGCGGAAGGAGTCGTTGGCGCTGAAGATGTTGTCGTACTTCAGGTTGATGCCGACTTCCTTGTTCTTGCCGACTTCGGGGCGAAGATTCGGATTGGGCAGGAAGCAGAACAGGCCGACGGTGCCGTCGGGACAGGGGAAGAAGGCCGGCCCGCCACCGGTTGCGTGCGCACCTGAGATCACCGTCTCCGTGATCGACGGAGCGCGATAGCCCTCGGCGTAGCTGACATAGGGCTGGAAGCCGGCGACCGGCGTCACGCCGAGCGTGATCTTCGGCGAGAAGCGGTCGCCGCTGCCGTTGGTCTTGCCCGATTCCAGATCGTAGCGGTCGTAGCGGATCGCGCTCACCGCCTCGAACCAGGTGCTGTAGTTCTGCTTCAACTGCAGGAATCCGCCCGACACGGTGCGGATGCCACTCGGCGTGGTGATGTTGGAGTTGCCGCGGCTGTCGGTCGTGATCACGTCGTCCTGGAACGCATCGAAGCCGACGGTGACGGCATTGCGCCAGTCGCCGACATTGAAGCGCGTGGTATTGTTGGCGTCGATGCCGTAGGTGTTCAGGACATAGCCGCGCTTGTCGCCGACGCAGCCCGAGATGTTGTTGCCGAAATTGCCGGTGCCGCACAGGGCCGCGCCCGACGTCGAATAGTGATAGGTCTTGGTCTGGTCGTTGTCGACACGGTTGCCGTAGACCGACATGTGCCAGTCGAACAGATTGTCGCTCGGCAACGAATAATTCCAGGTGATCGTGCCGGTGTAGTTCTTGGCGTCGGAGGCGTAGACCGACGAGCCCTGATAGAGCGCGCGCTGCGCCGCCGTCGCGACCGGCCCCCTGTTGAACTGGCCGATATCGTATTGATAGTCCTGGAAGATGGCGCCGAACTTGACCTCGTGACCGAGGGCGGGACGCACCGTGAGCTTCATCAGGCCGCTCTCGACCTGGTTGCCGGTGTTGCCGATCTCGGTGCCGTTGCCGTCCTTGTAATTGCCTTGCGTGCGGTAAACCGCGCCGCCGAAGATGTCGACGTCGGGCGTGGCGCGCACGCCGCCGAACACCGAGCCGAGACCACGATTGTTGTTGGAGCCGTAGGAGCCCGAGAGATCGACGCCCCAGCGCTCGCCCGGGCGCAGCACGTCCTCGATGTCCTTGGTGCGGAACGAGACGAGGCCACCGATTGCACCGGAACCGTAGATGTTGGCGGTCGGGCCGCGCACGACGTCGACACCGCCGACCAGCTCGGGATCAAGGAAAAAGGAGCCGCTCGCATTGTGGCCGGTGCGCTGGTAGTTCTGCCGGGCACCATCCACGACCACGGCGACGCGCCCGAACTCCTGCAAGCCGCGAATGTTGATGACCGTCGCAGGATCGTCGCCGCGCTCCTGGAACGACACGCCGGGAATGGCGTAGAAGATATCCGACAGCCGGTTCGGCTGCAGCCCCTGGATCTTGTCGAGCGTCACCGTGCTGACCGGGGCGAGCGAGTCGATTGCACGCTCCTCGATCTTCGTTGCCGCAACCGTAATCGCGTCGAGTGTCTGCACGGGCGCAACCCCGCCGGCCTGTGCGCGCGCGTTCATGACTTCGGGCGTCGCCTGCTGCACGACCTGCGGCTTGGCCTGCTTGCGCCTGGCCTGCTTCGGCCGTTCCGAGGACGCGCTTTCGGCTTGCGGCGATGCAGTCTGCGCAAGACTGCTCTCCGTCGTCATTGCCGCGATTGAAACCACCGACGCGCCCAAAATCAGGGCGCGCGAATACCTAGCCCCGTCAGCCATATCAGCCCCAGCCTGCACTTCACTTTAAATTCGGAGTCTTGGCTGGCGTGCGCTCGCAACGCGAACGACTGGCTGGCTGATTGTCTCGACAAGCGGGCAAGTCGCCCGCCGCCATAATTGGTTACGTGGCAACACTCTGGCGGTCAATGTCACAAGGTTGCAGTTTATATCGATTGTAAATCGCAGCCGTTGGAATGCGCTTCGTGCCGCTTGTACAAACAGGCGGCACTCCAGGACTACGAAAGCGCATCACACCCCACATGTCAGCAACGTCCGCAGACAACGACGGCAACGCGACAGGGTCGGCAGGAAGCCCTTCTGCGACAACGAGAACCCTCACCATGCGTGGCAGCCGGATCGACAGCCGCGAGCTGTTTGCGGCCGAACGCGAGATCATCATCGCGCATGGCGAGGATAACTACCGGCTTCGCCTGACCTCGCAGAACAAGCTGATCCTGACGAAGTAATACGCAATGGCATTTTGTCGCACCCTCGCCCGCCTCCTGCTCTCCAGCGCAATCGCGCTCGCATCCGCCGCGCACGCCGCCGGCATCACCGTGCATGACGCGCGCAATCGCGAGATCATCGTTGCCGATGCCGCGCGCACGGTCTCGATCGGCGGCGCCATCACCGAGATCCTCTATGCGCTCGGGCTCGAGAGCCGGCTGGTCGGTGTCGACACCACGAGCCTCTATCCGGCAACTGCGCTGCAGGACAAACCCAATGTCGGCTACATGCGCCAGATCTCCGCCGAAGGCGTGCTGGGCCTCAATCCCACCCTGATCCTGGCGATCCAGGGCGCAGGGCCGCGCGAGACCATGGACATCCTGGAAACGGCGAAAGTGCCGCTGGTGCTGGTGCCCGACACTTTCACCGAGGCCGGCCTGATCGAGAAGATCAAGCTGGTCGGCCACGCCATGGGTGTCGATGCGCGCGCCGCATGCCTGAGCGCGGCGGTCGGCGCCGACCTTGCGCAGCTCGGTGCCCTGCGCGCCAGGGTGACCAAGCCGGTGCGGGTGATGTTCGTGATGTCGCTGCAGAACGGGCGAGCACTGGTGGCCGGCCGCAAGACAGCGGCCGAGGAGATCATTCGGCTCGCCGGCGCCACCAACGCCATCGACGATTTCGACGGCTACAAGATCATCGGTGACGAAGCGATCGCCGCGGCAAGACCCGACGTCGCGCTGTCGATCGAACGCGGCAAGGACTCGCTTCCGGCCGAGGCGATCTATGCCCATCCCGGCTTTGCCTTGACGCCGGTTGCGGCCAACAAGAGCTTCATCACCATGGACGGGCTCTATCTGCTCGGCTTCGGACCGCGGACGGCGTCGGCCGCGCACGATCTCTCGGCACGGCTCTATCCGGCACTGGCCGAGCGGGGCGATGGATTCACGTCGGCGCTGCCGGCGGCGAATTGCCGGCAATGAGCGTGGTGATCGGGACCGAAGTGCGCCGCTCGGGACGACGCGCCGGCGTCGGACGGCCGTCCGCATCATTGACGATCTTTCTCCTGATGGCGGTGCTCGCGGTCATCGCCATCGTCGCACTGACGCTCGGCGCCGCCGGCATCCCTCTCTCCCGCCTGCCTGCCGCGCTCGGGCTATCAGGCGAAAGCACGGCCATGACGGCCCGCGACCAGCTCGTGCTGTGGTCGATCCGCGTCCCCCGGATCGTGGCGACAGCCATGGTCGGTGGCCTGCTCGCGGCAGCCGGCGCGATCATGCAGGGACTGTTTCGCAATCCGCTCGCCGATCCTGCTCTGGTCGGCGTCTCCAGCGGCGGCGCGCTGGCAGCCGCCAGCGCGATCGTGTTCACCGATTCACGCTTCGGCGAGGCGCTGCGCTTCCTGCAGACCGAGCTGCTGCCGCTCGCGGCCTTCGCGGGATCGCTGGCCACGACCGCGATCCTCTACGGCGTCTCGAGCCGCTCGGGACGCACCTCGATCGCGATCTTCCTGCTCGCCGGCGTCGCCATCACCGCCATCGCCAATGCCGGCATCGGGCTTCTCGTCTTCGTTGCCGACGACCGCCAGCTCCGCGACATTACATTCTGGATGCTGGGCTCGATGAGCGGCGTGACCTGGATCAAGGCCGCGGTGCTCGCGCCGGTCCTTGTCGTCGCGGTGATCGCCTGCGGCTTCATCGCGCGCGGCCTCGATCTTCTGGTGCTCGGGGAGGCCGACGCCTTTCATGGCGGCGTCGATGTCGAGCGCCTGAAGCGGATCTCGATCGTCATGGTCTCCGCCATGACCGGCGTCGCGGTCTCGATCAGCGGCGTCATCGGCTTCGTCGGCATCGTCGTACCGCATCTGCTCCGCCTCGTCATTGGGCCTGCGCACCAGCTGCTGTTGCCGGCCTCGATCCTGCTTGGCGCGATCCTGATGGTCGGCGCCGACACGCTGGCACGCACGATCGTGGCGCCCGCGGAGATGCCGATCGGCATCCTGACCGCGGCGGTCGGAGCGCCGGTCTTTCTCTTCATCCTGCTGCGCCAGTGCGGGCTCGCTTCGCTATGAGCGCCGTGATCGAGGCGCGCTCTCTAGGCAAACGCGCGGGACGCGCGACGCTGCTCGATGGCGTTAGCCTTTCGGTTGCGGCCGGCGAGATGGTTGCCATCATCGGCCCGAACGGCGCCGGCAAATCGACGCTGCTGCGGCTGCTCTCCGGCGATCTCCGGCCGAACGCCGGCGAGGTGCGCCTGAAGCAGCGCGATATCGCCAGCTTCACGCCGCGCGAGCTCGCCGCGCGCCGCGCCATGCTGTCCCAGCACATCAACGTCACCTTCCCCTTCACGGTCGAGGAGATCGTGCTGATGGGCGCGGGCGAACGCAGTGCGCGCGAAGCCGGCATGCTCGTCGGCACGGCCCTGGAGGAAGTCGGACTTGCCCATTTCCGCGAACGGCAGTTGCCGACGCTGTCAGGCGGCGAGCAACAGCGCGCTCATTTCGCCCGCGTGCTGGTGCAGCTCGCCTGCGGCGAGGCCGAGCATGGTCCGGGGCTGCTGCTGCTGGACGAACCGACCTCGAGCCTCGACCTGCGCCACCAGATCGACCTCGTCGAGGCCGCGCGTCGCCGCGCTGGCCACGGTACCGCGGTCATCGCGATCCTGCACGACCTCAACCTTGCGATCCGCTTCGCCGACCGGCTCATCATATTGGCCGGCGGCAAGCTCGCCGCCGACGGCCCACGCGCGGACATCGTCACGCGCCAGACCATCCGCGAGATCTTCGAGATCGACGCCGTCGTTCACCAGGCCGACGACGGCGTGCCTTATGTGCTGCCGCAGTCGATGCAGGCGATGGCGCAAGCTGAACTGCCGCCGCGGTGAAGGCGCGCTCCCTCGCCCCGCAAGCGGGGCGAGGTGAAGAGCCTCCCTACCCCGCCGGCACGATCACCATGCTCTTGTCCTTCGGCCAGCGGATGCGCCAGGCGAAGTTGATGTCCTTGACCTCGCCGGGCTTGGCTTCGAACGACCATTCCAGCACGCCGCGCCTGTCGCGGATGTTGCTCGCGGTCGGCGGCGTGGTCGCGGGCAGCATCTCGACGACGATGTCCTCGTTCTCGCTGACCGGCAGCTGATCCTCGATCGCGACCTTGATCGGAAAGTCGTGACCGTTGCGGATCGTGGTCTTGAAGGAACGCTCGTCGGTCTTCGACGTCGTGACGAGCAGGCCGGCCGAGCCTTCGTTGCGCTTGAGCACCGCGCGCTCGATCTTGATCTTGTCGTCGGCACCGAAGCCGAGCCGCACGGTGTCGTCCTTGGCCGACGCCGAGATCTTGCCGCGGCCGACGAAGACGCCGTCGCGATAGATCGCGACCTTGCCCGGCAGCAGTGTTGTGTCGTCGGTCTGCTTGAAGCTGGCTTCGAGGAAGGCGGTCGGGTCCAGCACCGGCGCCGCCCGCACCGCGAGATCGGCGGGCACGGTCATGGCCGCGATGCGCATGCTCTTGGCGCCCTCCTGGGCACCGAGGCTGACGCGGCCGGGAATCTTGAACGTGGCCTGGAAGCCGCCGATCTCGGCCACCGCATGCTGCTCTTCCGCGCGTTCCCGGGTCTCGGGCGCCTCGGCAATCTTGGCCATGGCGGGCGCTTGCATCTGGCGCGCAACTGGCGCGGGCCGCGCCAGGTCCGAAGCCGCGCCGAGCGCCATCGGCCTCGGCGGTTGCGGATATTGCGCCACCAGCGAGTTCAGCTCCGGAGCGCTGCCGCCGCGGCCGATCCGCACGGTGGAGACGCCGAGCGTTACGTTCGACCAGTCCTCGCCGGTCGACTGCGTGATCTCGGCACGACGCACGAGCTCAAGCTGCGGCTTGCGGTCCTTGGCGCCGGTATCGAGCCGGGCGTCGTAGAGCGGGACCCAGCGGGCGTTGCGCACGGCGTAGGTCACGCGCAATGTCGCCTTGGTCGCGGCCGCCGAGGCGACGTCGATCAGCACTTCCAGCTTGCTCGGCGGCTTGGCCGAACGCTCGGCCTCGAGCTGCGCGATCTGGCGATCAAGCTCGCGCTGCTTTCGCGTGGCGTCGCGGATCGCCGTGTCGGCCGTCGCGATCTCCTCGGCGACCGCCGAAAAGGCCGCGCGCCACTCGGTGATCGGCCGTGCCTCACCCTTGTCGCCGAGCCCAGCCGGAGAGGCCTCAGCAAAGTGCTGGGCGAAGCTGCGTCGGGCATTGGCCGAGTCGATCGCGCCTTGCAGATCGGCGCGCTGATCTCTCAGCGCTTCGATGCGCTTGTCGAGCTCGGGCAGGTTGACGGGCGGCGCGGGGCGCGGCGGCCGGGCATCGATGGTGCCGATGGTGAGCTTGGCGCCCGCCTCGCCTTCGACGCGAAGGGAGGACGGATCGAGCATGAGCGGAAAATCCTTGGCGACCAGCGTCGAGTCACCCGCGGCTAGGTCCAGCGCGATGACGCGGGTCACGGTGGCGCCGTCGGGGTAGACGGTGACGGTGTCGATCGCCGAATGGGCGTCCAATTCTGCCGCCCATGACGGCACCGCGAAGGCCGTGGTCACCAGGACCAGGCTTGTGGTTGCCAAACATCTTGCGGTGATGCGCATGAAAGTCCCTCCTGCCGGTATCGCCGCGCCCCCAACCGGACGCGCGATCAAATGCCTCGCCAACATGGTTGGACGCGGCAGGGAAGGAACCGGTTCGATTGGGGTTTCCGTGGGGCGCCGTTGCGGCGGCACCAAGGCCGCGGAACGCGCGGCGGTCCCGCGGCAGGACTCACGCCTGGGTCGGCGAGCCCTGGTCGAAGATGCGGCGAAGCAGATCGGTCACGTTGCGGGCGCCGGCCTTCTTCAGGACGCTGGCGCGGTAGCCCTCGACCGTCCGTGCGCTGAGATGCATGCGCCGGGCGATCTCCTTGTTGGTGAGGCCGGCAGCGAGATGCTCGAGCACGTCGCCCTCGCGTGCTGTCAGCGGCTCACAACCGGGCAGCCAGCCCTGCCGGCTCGCGCCGGGCTGCGCGGATTCATCGATCGCGGCATCGATCCGGCCGACGATGTCGTGGGTACGGAACGGCTTTTCGATGAAGTCGGCCGCACCGCTCTTGATCGCGTCGACTGCCATGGCGATGCTGCCATTCGCCGAGGTCACCAGCACCGGCGCCATGCAGTTTTCTTCACGCAACCGCTTGAGCACGTCGAGGGCGGAGCGATCCGGTGGCATCTCCAGCAGCACGCAGGCCGGCATCCGCGCCTTGGCTTCCGAGAGGAGCGAGGCACCGTCGGCGAAGCAGATCACGTCATAGGCGCTCTGCTGAAGCGCGGCGGATAATTGTTCGCGGGAGGCCGCGTCAGTCTCAATGACGAATACCTCACCCTTGGAAAACGTGTTTCCCGGCATAATCCCGATCCAGCAATGTCTTGGTCAAATGATACGAGACGGCCGGAGGCCCCATCGCGCCCCGCCGTCGGCAAGCACGGCATTCGCGCCGGTGCTTCGGTTTTCCTTATGTAAGTTCCACGCTGTTCCCGGATTTGACGGATCGGGACAGAAACTTTACATTTCGGGACATCTGCGGGAATGGCTGGCAGGAACGGTTCGCATGACCGACCTCATTCGCAGCGCAGGCTTGAGCTATTACCCGGAGGTCGCCCGGTCGGTCGGGCTCGACCCCAAGCAGATGATGCGCAAGGTCAGGCTGCCGCTGGCTTGCCTCGACAAGCCGGACATCCCCATCGCCGTCACCGGCCTGCGCCGCCTGCTCGAATTGTCGGCAGAGGCTTCCGGTGCCGAAGATTTCGGCCTTCGTCTTGCCGAGCGCGGCGGCCTGACCAATTTCGGCGCAGTCGGCCTGATCGTGCGCGAACAGGCGACTATCGGCGAAGCGATCGACGCGTTCTCGCGCTTCATCCATATCCATCACGAGGGCATGCGTTTGGACGTCACCCGCGGCAAGCAGACCGTGACCGTCACGCTGCATCTGCGCGGCCGGCATCCGAGCGCGCCGCGGCAGTCGATCGACATGGCGCTCGGCAGCGTCCACCGCATCATCCGGTCGCTGTTCGGCAGCGACTGGCGTCCGCAGGAAGTCCATCTGCATTATCCGCCGCCGCGCGATCGCAAGCGCTACCGCGACTTCTTCGGTTGCCGCGTGACCTTCAATGCGGATGACGATTCGATCCTGCTGTCGACACACGACATGGCGCGCCGGATCCCGAGCGCGCACCCCCTCATCGCGAATTATCTGCGCAAGCGCATCGAGGCGATCGAGACCCGGCCGGCGAGCTGGGAAGAGAAGGTCGACGAGGTCGTGCGGAGCCTGCTCACCAGCGGTGACTGCACGGTCGAGCGCGTCGCCGAGCATCTCGCCTGCACCCGACGCACCATCCACCGCCACCTCGCCGCATCAGGCACCAGTTTCTCGGCCATCCTGGATGCGCAACGCGCCGATCTCGTGACCCAGCTGGTCGACGATCCCGACCGGCCGCTGGCCGACATCGCGGTGCAGCTCGGCTTCTCCGCGCAGAGCGCCATGGCACGCTGGTTCCGTGGTCGCTTCGGCTGCACCATCAGCGATTGGCGCAAGGGCAAGCGGCCTTCCTCACCGCCTGCCGAGACGCCGTCGGCGACGGCAGCCTGAGTTCAGCGCGCCGGCGCGGGTACGCCCATCGTCGCAAGGGCACGCCGCCGGCTGCCGGCGAGCAGCGGGCCGAACGCGACGGCAAATCCGAGAAACGCGACAAGCCAGCCGCAGGCGGCGACGTGCAGCAACACATCGCTTTGCGCGGGAAACACCACGGCAGCGACCCGGGTCAGAGCCGCGATGATGACCGCGGCATAGATGGCCTGGATCGCCGGCGAAGCCGTCAACGCCTGTCCGGTATGGCCGAGGCTTGCGCGGGTCATCACTGCGAGAGTCATGGTTCCCGCCGCACCCGTCATCCAGGCGTGGATGCCGGCGCTCGGCGGCAGCGCGCCGAGAACCGCAAGCGCGTGCAGGATGAAGCCGAGCGGCACAAAGACGTAACCGACATGCAGGATCACCAGCAGCCGCTCGCGAAAGGTGCGGTCGCCGGCCCAGCGTGCAAGCCGCACCAGATGCAGCCCGCCGACCAGCGCCATCAGGACACCGGTGACGGCATTCAGCGGCGCCACGACCCAAGCGATGAGCGCGAGCGCGCTGCATCCGATCACGGCGCCGTCGAAGCGTGCGAACGGCACCGGCAGACGGCCGGGATTGAACTTGACCAGCCAGTTGCGGGTGAAGCTCGGGATGATGCGACCGCCGATCAGCGAGATCAGCAGCATGACCACGCCGATGCCGACGCGGATGCTGACATCGGCCGCGCCGTGATAGTGCGCCTCGAGATGAAACGCGACATTGCCGGCGAGCAGAACGGACACCAGCCCGACCACGGGCAGGTTGCGCCAGTTGCCGCCTGCGATGATCTCGCGCGCAGCGGCAGCGACGACCAGCGCCAGGAAGGCGGCATCGACGAGAAGCGCGAACGCCCAGCCGGTATCGGCCGACAACGTCACGACGGCACGCCCGGCAAGCCAGACCATCACCAGCGCCCCCAGCGAGGTGCCCTGGATCGGCAACCGGCCGGTCCAGTTCGGGATGGCCGTGAACAGGAACCCGGTGATGACAGCCGGCAGGAAGCCGTAGAGCATCTCATGAACATGCCAGTCGCGCGGCGCGAATGCGGAACTCACCGACAATTCGCCATAGAACATCGGCAGCCAGGCCAGGATCGACAGCCCCGCCTGGATCGCGCCGAGCAGGAAAAAGGGACGAAAACTGTTCGCAAACAGCGGCCAGCCCTCATAATTGCGGATTCGGGTGCCAGCCATGGGTTAACTCCAATAAGTTCAGACCGTCGTTCGTGGAAAAATACTGCCGCCCGGCCGTCCCGTTTTGCGCTATCGCAAACTGCGAGACGATTGCAGGTGCCATCACACTCCCTGATGCCAAGGAGACAGAATGGCCAAGGTCGACACATCGCTGGTTGCGCATCTGCCGCTGTTTGCCGGGGTCACACCGGAAGCCCTGGACGAGATCCTGCGTGAGGCCCGTTCGGCGCGCTATCCCAAGAGCAGCGCCATCTTCGAGCAGGGCGCGGACGCGCAATCCTTCTTCCTGCTGCTGCACGGCCATGTCCGCGCCGCCAAGACCACGCCGACCGGCGAGCAGATCGTGGTGCGCTATGTCGCGCCCGGCGAAACGTTCGGGCTCGCCATGGCGATCGGCGCCGCCCGGTATCCGGCGACGGCGATTGCGGTCGACGACAGCGTGGTGCTGATCTGGCCGACATCGGCCTGGCCGCGGCTGGTCGAGCGATTTCCTTCGCTGGCCGCCAATACGCTCCAGACCGTCGGCACGCGCCTGCAGGAGAGCCACACCCGCATCCTGGAAATGTCGACCCAGCAGGTCGAGCAGCGGGTCGCGCACGCGCTGCTGCGCCTCGCCAAACAGTCCGGCAAGAAGCTCGACCAAGGCATCGAGATCGACTTCCCGATCAGCCGCCAGGATATCGCGCAGATGACCGGGACCACACTGCACACCGTCAGCCGCATCCTGAGCGGCTGGGAGAGCCAAGGCCTCGTCGAAAGCGGCCGCCAACGCATCATCCTGCGCGACCCGCACGGGATCGTCGTGTTGGCGGAGCGGAACGCGGACAACGGGGCGGTGTAGCGGCCGTACCAAGGCGCCGGTGCTCGAAATAAGAGCGGGGGCGCTTTCGCTTACGACGAAAGCCGCCCCTCGCCCGGGAATCCGCGCGCGCCGGCGCGAATTCCAGATCGTTTCACGCCGGCACGCAGTCGACCAGCGCGGCGAGGAATTTTTCGCGGTCGACGCCATGCTCGCGGCAGGCATCATCCACCGTGTGGAAGGTTGCAATCGGGCAACCGACACAAGCCAGCTTGAAGGCCAGAAACACGCGGATCGTGTGCGGCGCCGTACGCATGATGTCATCGACCAGATCGTCGGATGCAAAGGACATGGACAACTCCGTTCCCCCGCGAAATTAGCAGACCGGGCCGGTGTCTCCTTGTTGAAGCGCAAGCTGCTGCCAGTTCCTCCGCTCGTCATTCCGGGTTCGCCCTTCGGGCGCCTCGGAATGACGGAGGGAGCGTGGCTCTATACTGCCCGGCTGTGCAGCTGCTTTGCCGGATTGAGATGCGCGTCGAACGCGGCGGCGACGCTGCGAACCAGGAAGCGCGAGTCTTTTGCGACTGCGAGGCGATTGCCATCCAGCCTCACCACGCCGTCGGAGATCAACGGCTTCAGGCGAGCCGCCGAGCTCAGCATCGGCTCAGCCTCCGCGCCATGGCGCGCGCAGATGTCGCCGATATCGGCGCTGAACTCGCACATGATGCGTTCGATGATGTCCGCGCGCAGCCGATCGTCGTCGGTGAGCCCATAGCCTTTCGCAGTGGCGAGCCGGCCAGCAGCAATGCTCTGCGCATAGGCGCCGATCTGCACCTCGTTCTGGACGTAGCCCTGCGGCAGATGCCCGATCGCACTCGCACCGAAGCCGAGCAGGACCTCCCCCTTGTCGGTGGTGTAGCCCTGAAAGTTGCGTCGCAGCGTCCGCTCCTCGAAGGCCACCGCCATGGAATCGTCGGGCCGGGCGAAGTGATCGAGCCCGATTTGCACGTAACCGGCCTCCTTCAGCGCATTGGCGATCGCGCAGGCCTGGTCGTGGCGCGCAAGGCCATCGGGCAGCACACCTTCGTTGATCATGCGCTGGTGCTTCTTGAAATCGGGCACATGGGCGTAGCCGAACACGGAGAAGCGGTCGGGCGCGAGGGTGAGGCTGCGCCGAACCGTATCCAGGCACGATGCGACGGTCTGGTGCGGCAGCCCGTAGATCAGGTCGAAATTGACCCCGGTAATGCCGGCGCGCCTGAGCATGTCGACCACGGAAGCGGTCTGCTCGAAGCTCTGCACGCGATTGATCGCGCGCTGCACCACGGGATCGAAGCTTTGCACGCCAAGGCTGGCGCGGTTGACGCCGGAGAGCCGCATCGCCTCGACCATCTCGGCGGTCAATGTGCGGGGATCGATCTCGACCGCGATCTCGGCCGAGGGCAGCACGAAGAATTTCTGGCGCATCGTCGCCATCAACTCGGCGAAAGCCTCCGGCTGCATGATCGTCGGCGTGCCGCCGCCGAAATGGATGTGCTCCACCTTGATACGGCGGCCGATGGCCTCGGCGACCAGCGCGATCTCACTGCGCAGTGTCCGCTGATAGCCGGCGATGAGTTCATCGCGGCGGACGATCTGGGTATGACAGCCGCAATACCAGCACATCTCGCGGCAAAACGGGACGTGGAGATAGAGGGATGCGCTGGCGCCCGCCGGCAGTTCGGCCAGCCACTGGGCGTAGGCATCCGGACCGATCGCCGTCGAGAAATGCGGTGCGGTCGGATAGCTCGTGTAGCGTGGCAATCTTTCTTCGCCGTAGCTCGCCGCCAGATCAGCTCTCATATCTTACCCATTCGTAAATTTCGGCCGTGTGCAGACATCACGGCAAATCACGGAATGCACTCCACTAACCCGGATCGGCGGCGGCGACCTTGCGCTCGCGCAAAGTCGGCCCAGGGCCTGGAAATTGCGCTTGCGCAAAGCAGAGCGGCCGGTCCCGGGCCATGATGACGGAAATTGGCACGGCATCCGGAGCGTTTGCCCATGAGGCTTTTTGCACTCGAACTCATTCTGTCCCTGCTCGACGTCCGCGGCCATATCCCGCGCTTCGACGACTTCCGGCCGGCCCCGGTCGCACCGGCTCCGTCCAGCATCGCCGGCGGCCTGGCCGCCGTCGTCGCTGTCATCGCCGTGCCCTCGCTGGCGATCTGGGCGATGGTCTGGCTCGCCAAGCATCTCTTCTAGTCACCTCTTCTCCAAGGCCTCTCCAAATCCAGGGCTGCTCCAAAGGCTCCGATCATGATCACATCCAAGCGTGCACTCGCCGGCGCGATCGTCCTGACATGCCTTGCCGGGTCGCCCACCTTTGCAGCCGACACGACCAGCGGCGATCTCGTCATCACCAGGGCCTGGAGCCGGGCAACGCCCGGCGGGGCCAAGGTCGCCGGCGGCTATTTGACGATCGAGAACAGGGGCCATTCGACGGAGCGTTTGCAGTCCGCGTCGGCGACCCATGCGCTTCGGACCGAGATTCATGAAATGGCCGTCAACGACGGCGTCATGACCATGCGCCCGCTCGACAGGGGCCTCGCCATCGCACCCGGACAAGTCGTTACGCTCGCGCCCGGCGGCGGACATCTGATGTTCATCGGCCTCGATGGGCCGCTCCATGCCGGCGACCAGATGCCCGTGACTCTCTCATTCGAGCGCGCCGGCGACGTGAAGGTGACACTGGACGTGCAGGCGATCGGCGCGCAGGCACCCGCACAGACGGAGAGCATCGCAGCAGCGGAGCCCGCGCATCGCGCCGAGCAGGCCGCGGCTTCAGTTGCGGCGACGTCCGACGCGGACGAGAGCTTCTTCACGCATCTCCATGCCGAGAAGGCCATGGCCAACGTCACGGTCTCGCCGGGCCGCGCCGGTCCGGTCGAGATCGCGATCCAGCTCGAAGATGCGAACGAGCTGCCCCTGAGCGCAGATGCGGTTGCAGTCACGCTCGGCAATCCCGAGCACGGCGTTGCGCCGATCACCGCAAATGCCGTACGCAGCAGTAACGATCAATGGCGAGTCAGAATGTCGGCACCGCTGTCCGGCCGCTGGTCGCTCGGTCTCGACATCCGCATCACGCCGTCGGACGCGGTTAACGTTGTGTCACCGATCCTGCTCCGTTGAGACACCTAAGTACTGTCGCGGAGGCGAATCCGGCAAAACCTTGTCGCAGCGCAAACACTCTTGCCGCGATCGGCGCACAGTGCATCCGTCATCAAAAAAACTTTCCAGATGAAGGATGCCTACGATGTTCACCCGCAGAGTCGCATTGATCGGCGCCGCAGCGACCGCTCTGATGCTGGCGACCCCCGCTTTGGCCGCCGACGATCTCAAGCTGCCGCGTCAGAAGGTCGAACTGGTCGCTCCGCCCTTCGTGCATGCTCACGAGCAGGCGACCAAGCAGGGCCCGAAGATCATCGAGTTCAAGCTCACGATCGAGGAGAAGAAGGTCGTCATCGACGAGAAGGGCACCACCTTCCAGGCGATGACGTTCAACGGCTCGATGCCGGGCCCGCTGATGGTGGTGCATGAGGGCGACTACGTCGAAACGACGCTGGTCAATCCCGCGACCAACACCATGCCGCACAACATCGACTTCCATTCCGCGACCGGCGCGCTCGGTGGCGGTGCCCTGACGCTGATCAATCCCGGCGAGCAGGTCGTGCTGCGCTGGAAGGCAACCAAGACCGGCGTGTTCGTCTATCACTGCGCTCCGGGCGGCCCGATGATCCCCTGGCACGTCGTCTCCGGCATGAACGGCGCCGTGATGGTGCTGCCGCGCGACGGACTGAACGACGGCAAGGGCCACGCGCTGAAGTACGACAAGGTCTACTATATCGGCGAGCAGGACATGTACGTGCCGCGCGACGAGAAGGGCAATTTCAAGTCCTACGACTCGCCGGGTGAAGCCTTCACCGACACCGAAGAGGTGATGAAGAAGCTGATCCCCACCCACGTCGTGTTCAACGGCAAGGTCGGCGCGCTCACCGGCAAGAACGCCCTGACCGCCAATGTCGGCGAGAACGTGCTGATCGTGCATTCGCAGGCCAATCGCGACAGCCGCCCGCACCTGATCGGCGGCCATGGCGACTATGTCTGGGAAACCGGCAAGTTCGGCAATGCACCCGAGGTCGGACTCGAGACCTGGTTCATCCGCGGCGGCTCGGCGGGAGCTGCGCTGTACAAGTTCCAGCAGCCCGGCATCTACGCCTACGTCACGCATAATCTGATCGAAGCCGCAGACCTCGGCGCCACCGCGCACTTCAAGGTCGAAGGCAAATGGAACGACGATCTGATGACCCAGGTAAAGGCCCCGGCGGAAATCCCGCCTGCCAAGACCAACTAAACGCGACGAGGGGCCGGTCATCACCGGCCCCTTCTTTCTTCGGGGAATGACCATGCTGATCGCATTCAAGCTCAAACTGGCTCTCGCCTGTGCCGCCGGGCTCGCAGGACCGCTCGCGGTCGCGCCGCTGGTCTCAACCATGGCGGTCCGCGGCACGGCCGAGGAGCCCGCGATCATCAGAGTCGCGCCGGGCAGCATGTCCTATCGCGAGGCCGGCGATTTCACGCGCGGCGGGCAACAGGCGGAAGCGCCGCTGCGCGCGCTGCACGTCGAGCGGCCGCTGCACATCATGCGAAATCAGGTGTCGTCATCCGACTATCAGCTTTGCGTGCAGGACGGCGCCTGCCGCACGCTCGATCGCGACGTGGCGGTCGCCCCCGATCGCCCCGCGGTGCAAGTGAACTGGCACGACGCCGCAGCCTATGCCGGCTGGCTGTCGCGCAAGACCGGCCACCATTATCGCCTGCCGAGCGATGCCGAATGGGCCTTCGCGGCCGGTTCCAAATTCAGGGACGACGGCGTCGCGGTCGATGCCGACGATCCCTCAAAGCGCTGGATCAGCCGCTATGAGCGCGAATCCGAACGCGACCTCTCCGACACCACGGCCTATCCGTTCGGCAAGTTCGGCCCGAACGAGCACGGCGTCGAAGATCTCGCCGGCAACGTCTGGGAGTGGACTTCGACCTGCTTCGTGCGCTCGCGCGTCGATGTTTCAGGCAACGCCGGCCGCCCGACCGTGAATTGCGGCGTGCGTGTCGCCGAGGGGGCGCATCGCGCCTATGTCACCGATTTCATCCGCGACGCCCGCGCCGGCGGCTGCGCCCAGGGCGTGCCGCCCGCCAATCTCGGCTTCCGCCTGGTGCGCGAGGAGACGTCGTGGGTCGCAAGCGTGTCGGCGCGATGGAGCAAGGCGTGGGCGGCGAGATCGTAGCCATTCGAGCAGCGCACTCAACTTCATCACCGTCACCCTGAGGTGCTTGATCTGCGGCTCGCCGCAGGTCAAGCCTCGAAGGGCGAAGGCCCGGCTGCATCGCGGCCGTTCATCCTTCGAGGCTCCCGGTGCGATGCCTTGCATCGCACCACTCGCACCTCAGGATGACGGGGCTAACGGAATCGTCCGCGCAAACATGCGAAAGCCGGGCGCGCCGATGATCGCCTCGAACGCGGGATCGCGCTTTTCCTCGGCAAGGACAAAACCCGCTTTCGCATAGGCCTTTTCGGCCGCCTCGTTGCCGATCAGGAAAGATATCGTCGCCCGTCGGAATCCGGCGGCGCAGCCCTTCTCGAGCGCATGCGCGATCAGCGCCTGGACCAGACCGCGGCCGCGATAGGCGGGATCGGTCGCGACGTATTCGATCATCCAATCGCCCTCGCCGCCCTGGACCCAGCAGGCGCGCGTATAGACGGCGCGTTGGCGGAGAGATTCCAGTTCCGGCGCGACGAGCCCGATCGCGGCCGCGACTTCCTCGATCGCGCGCCAAGCCGCAGGCCCCGTGCCTGCCGCCGGGAATGCAGCGAGCGCTGCTGCAGGCCTGCCCTCGACCTCGGCGATCAGGAATTGCGAGACGTGCCACATCGACACGGACTGCGCGACCGCGATGCGCGCGATGAAGTCGCGGCATTGCGCGTCGGGCCAGCCGAGCGCGACGTCGAACCAGCCGCGCGAGCGATAGCCGCGCTGCGATGACTGGATGGTCCGTGCGATGAATTCGGCGTCTTCGGGACGCGCTGACCGTATCGTCATGCGCGCCCCACTCTCGAAAACCTCAGGTGTTCTTCAGCGCGACGCGGAATTCGGCTTCGGTCTTGGCCTTGACCTCGTCGAGCGTCACGCCGTCGGCGAGCTCGATCAGGGCCATGCCGCCGTCGCCGTGCTTGTCGATGGTGAAGACGGCAAGATCCGTGACGACCATGTCGACCACGCGCTCGCCGGTCAGCGGCAGGTTGCACTTCTTCAGGAGCTTCGAGCCGTCCTTGGCCGAATGCTCCATCACCACGACGACGCGCTTGACGCCGGCGACGAGATCCATCGCGCCGCCCATGCCCTTGACCATCTTGCCGGGGATCATCCAGTTGGCGAGATCACCGTTCTGGGCCACCTGCATGGCGCCGAGGATCGACAAATCCATGTGGCCGCCGCGGATCATGCCGAAGGAATCCGCGCTCGAGAAATACGAGGTCGAGGGCAGTTCGCTCACGGTCTGCTTGCCGGCGTTGATGAGGTCGGCGTCCACCTCGTCCTCATAGGGGAACGGGCCCATGCCGAGCATGCCGTTCTCGCTCTGCAGGCTGACGTCGACGCCCTCGGGGATGAAGTTCGAGACCAGCGTCGGGATGCCGATGCCGAGATTGACGTAGTAGCCGTCGCGCAGTTCCTTGGCGGCACGCGCGGCCATCTGTTCACGGGTCCAGGCCATATCGCTCTCCTGATCTCAAGCTGCCGTGCGCGGGCGGGTGTTGCGGAATTCGATGCGCTTCTTGGCCGTGCCGACCTCGACGATGCGCTTCACGAAGATGCCGGGCGTATGGATGTGATCAGGGTTGAGTTCACCGGCCGGAACCAGATGCTCGACCTCGGCCACCGTGATCCTGGCGGCGGTCGCCATCATCGGGTTAAAGTTGCGCGCGGTCTTGCGGTAGATGAGATTGCCGGCGGTGTCGCCCTTCCAGGCATGCACGATGGCGAGGTCGGCGAACAGGCCGCGCTCCATCAGGTACTTCTCGCCGTCGAACTCCTTCACTTCCTTGCCTTCGGCGATCAGCGTGCCGACGCCGGTCTTGGTGTAGAAGGCCGGGATGCCGGCGCCGCCGGCGCGGATGCGCTCGGCCAGCGTACCTTGCGGATTGAATTCGAGTTCCAGCTCGCCGGCGAGGAATTGCTGGGCAAACAGCTTGTTCTCGCCGACATAGGACGAGATCATCTTCTTGATCTGGCGGGTTTCGAGCAGGCGGCTGAGCCCGATGCCGTCGACGCCGGCATTGTTGGAGACCACCGTCAGCCCCTTGACGCCGGACTCGCGGATCGCGTCCGACAGCTCCTCGGCGATGCCGCAGAGGCCGAAGCCTCCCGACATGATCATCATGTTGTCTTTCAAGATGCCTGACAGAGCCGACTTAGCGTCGGGATAGACCTTGTTCATGCAAAAAACCTTCGACTGAACCTGCGGCTTGGAGGCGTCGCGCCCTATTGGCGGCGATTATTAGGCGAAATCCTCCAAAGCCGTCAATGATACGGGGTTCTCCACGCGACGTTCGGGTGATAGAAGCTGCCCACGCGGTGGGCAGACCCGTCCGTGGCCTTGAAAGCGACAAGAAAACCCATCAAGTTGCGGCACTTAACATAACAGGGCTCGGGTGTGGGCACGCAGGTTTCCCGGCCCGCCCTTCCGGCTCCAACGACCAACCCGATCAGGACACGCCATTGACCATGGCCCAAGGAATGAAGCGCCTCGGGACGCCGATCGCGGCGCTGCTCGGCGTTGCGCTGATCGCCCTGATCGCGACCTCCTGGCTCATCAACCGCGACGCGCTGCGCAAGGCGGTCGAAGCGCAGATCCGCGACGTCACCGGGCTCGAGCTGAGTGTCGCAGGCAGCATCGATATCTCGGTACTGCCGGCGAGCTACATCTCGTTCCACGACGTCGGCCTCAAGGGCGGCGGCACCGGCGATTCCGCGCTCCATATCGACGTGCTCACCGCCAATCTGCGGCTGCTGCCGCTCCTGCTGCAACGGTTCGAGATCGCCGACCTGGCGCTGCTGCGGCCGCGCATCCATGTCAGCCTGCAGCCGGACGGCGAGAGCAACTGGACTCCCTTCATCCAGACCATCGCGCGCACCATGAAGCCCGGGGCCGAGAACCAGGTCTCGTTCTCCGAAATCCGGATCCAGGACGGCGTGCTCGATTACGAGGACGCCGCCACCCACGCCACCGAGAAGCTCGAGGACATCGACCTGTCGCTGGCCTGGCCCTCGATCTCGCGCTCCTTCGCCGCGACCGGACAGTTCGACTGGCGCGGCGAGCGCGTCGACGGCACGATCAGCTTTTCCGATTTCGTCGCGGCCCTCTCCGGCGAGCGCTCGGGGCTGAAGGCACGGATCGCCAGCGCGCCGCTCAAGCTCGCCTTCGACGGCAGCGTCGCCAACCGCACCAGCCCGATGATGGAGGGGACGCTGACGATCGACAGCCCCTCCTTGCGCAACGCGCTGCGCTGGACCGGGCAGCCGCAGCCCGCCAGCGGCGGCTTCGGCCGCTTCGCGCTGAAGGCACGTGCCAACGTCGTCGGCGCCTCGATCGCGCTCACCAACGTCAATGTCGAGCTCGACGGCAACGCCGCCGAGGGCGTCATGACCTACGCCAATAACGGCCGGCAGACGCTGCAGGCGACGCTCGCCGCCGACGCACTCGACTTCACGCCTTATATCTCGACCTTCCGCCTGCTCGCGAGCGGGGCTCGCGACTGGAACAGGCAGCTGTTCGACCTCAACGGATTGTCCACCACCGACCTCGACATGCGCCTGTCGGCGGCCAAGCTGACGGTCGGGCCGACCAAGCTCGGCCGCACCGCGATCGGCGCCAATTTGCGCAACGGCACGCTGGCGCTGTCGGTCGGCGAGGCGCAGGTTTATGGCGGAATCGCCAAAGGCTCGTTCGGCATCGCGCGCTCCGATACGATCGCCGACATCAAGGCGCAATTCCAGTTCACCGACGTCGACCTCCAGGCCTGCGCCACTGAATTGTTCGGCCTCAACAAGCTGTCCGGCCGCGGCAACATCAACGTCTCGCTGTTCGCCTCGGGCTCGAGCCCGTTCGGTCTCGTGCAATCGCTCGACGGCAGCGCCACCGTCACCGGGCACGACGGCGCGATCGCGGGCTTCAACGCCGAGCAGCTCCTGAAGCGCCTGGAGCGACGGCCGCTGTCGGGCGGCGGCAATTTCCGCAACGGTTCGACCCCCTACAACAATCTCACCATCGCGGTGAAATTCGCCGACGGGGTCGCCACCGCCGAGGACATCCGGGTCGAAGGACCTGCGGCCAAGATCACCATGACCGGCACGGCCTCGGTGCCGACGCGCGAATACGACATGAAAGGCATCGCAAGCCTCAACAGCGCCTCGGGCTTCGAATTGCCGTTCGTGGTGCAGGGGCCCTGGGACGATCCGCTGATCTTCCCCGATCCGGAAAGCCTGATCCGCCGCTCGCCGGCCTCCGCCCCCCTGCTCGACATGCTGAAGGACCGCAAGGCAGGCGACGCCGTGCGCTCCGCGATCGAGCGCATCACCGGCACGGGCAAGCGTCCCGCACCGGCGGAATCGCCGACGGCGGAGAACGCCAAAGAGAACGCCAAGTCCAACTAGCGTGGCCGGGTCGCCTTTCAGCGGCGATAGCGAACGCCATGGTCCCGACTTGCCAAACCAAGCCGGGACCAATCTCATCCAGGACCTCGTCAGGCAGCTGATTGCGTCGTCGTGATCCAGCTCGCGTCACCCAGCACCGGCGCCACTTCCTCGATCGTCGTCCTGACCGCGGGCGCGACAGTGCCGCCCCCTTCCAATTCACGGGCCAACACCTCGCGGTCACAGGCATCCTCCCATAGCGAAACGGTGATGGCTGCGACACAGTTGCTGATCATGCTCGTCAGCGCTCGCGCCTCCGACATGAAGCGATCGATGCCGACCAACAGCGCGACGCCGGTCACGGGCAGATCCGGCATGACGGAGAGGGTTGCAACCAGCGCGACGAAGCCGCTGCCGGTGACGCCGGCCGCTCCCTTGGACGTCAGCAACATCAGCCCGAGCATCGCCGCGATCTGTCCCCATGACAAATGAATATCGCAAGCCTGTGCAATGAAGATGGAAGCCAGGGTCAGATAGATGGCGCTGCCGTCGAGATTGAATGAGTAGCCCATCGGCAGCACGAGCCCCGACACGCCCTTCCGGCATCCGAGCTGCTCCAGCTTGCGCAGTGCGCCGGGCAGCGCGGGCTCCGACGACGACGTGCCGAGCACGATCAGCAATTCTTCCCTGAAGTAGCGGATGGTCTTCCACAGGCTGAAGCCGTTCAGCCGTGCCAGCGTACCAAGCACGACGACCACGAAGACGGAGCAGGCGATATAGAATGTCAGGATCAGCAGTCCGAGCGAGCCGATCGAACGGACGCCGTAACGGCCCACCGTGAACGCCATGGCGCCGAAGGCGCCGAGCGGCGCGAGCTTCATGATGAAACCGAACGACACAAACAGCACGTGCGAGAACGAGGCGACGGCCTTTGTCACCGCCGCACCGCCATCGCCGGCGCGGCTCAAGCCGAAGGCGATCAGGATCGAGATCAGCAGGACAGGCAGCACCTCGCCGTCGGCAAACGCTCCAAAGAACGAATGCGGGATGATGTGCAGCATGAAGTCCGCAAATCCGGTCGTGGCTGCCTGCTTGCTGAATTTCGCAGCGACTGACGGGTCCAGCGTGCTGACCGAAACATGCATGCCGGCGCCGGGCTGGATCAACGAGACGGCGACCAGCCCCGCCAGAAGCGCGAGCACGGTCAGCAGGTAGAACAGCGCCATGGATTTCACCAGGGTGCGGCCGACTTCGCGGGAATCGTTGATGCTGTTGATGCCGCTCACGATGGTACAGAACACGATCGGCGCGATCATCATCTTGACGAGCATGACGAAGCCGTCTCCGAACGGCTTCAGCGCGGCACCGAACTCGGGCCAGAAATGACCCGTGGCGACGCCCAGGATGAGCCCGATCAGCACCTGAACGTAGAGAATCCGGTAGAACGGCTTGCGTCGCTCACCATTCGCGGACCTGGCCGGCGCGTGCATCTGCATTCTCGTTTCTCCCTGGGGTGTCATTTTTGCAGAGTTCAAGAGCGATCCGGCTTCAGGCCGCCAGCACCGCCTGCGGAATGTGCGATCGACGGGCAAAGACGTGGCCCTCGAAGATGCGCCGGGCGGTCCGCTGCACGCGGGCGACCGGGCCGGGCTCCAGCCGAACCACGAGCTGACCGGAGGGATGGGCGAGCGTGATCGGCACCGGCGGCGCCAGTGGGCCGACCATCCTTGCAGCGATCGTCCCAGGCGTGAGGCAGGCCGTCGCGATCGCGACGGCGCCGGTCACCGCCAATGCGCTGTGGCAGTCGTGCGGCATGAAGTATCGGGTGTTCAGCGCCGCTGCGCCCGCAGGCGCAATCAGAACCGGCTTCGGAATCACCATTGTCGCCGCATTTGGAAAACCCATCAGGCGACCAGCTTCGATGCGCAAGTGCTCTAGACGCGCGCGGAAGCCGCTGTCGGTGAAATCTGCAGGAGCCTCGCGGCCGCTGCAGCCCAGGTCCGCCGCGTGGACCAGCATGACCGGCATCGCCGCGTCGATGCAGGTGACGTCGATCCCATCGATGCGATCGACCGCACGTCCCGTCGGCAGCAGGCGACCGGTCCGAGCGCCGGCCGCGTTGGGGAAGGACAGTTCGATCGGTGCGGCCGTTCCCGGCACGCCGTCGATTCGCGCTTCGCCCTCGTAAGTCACCCGCCCTCCCGGCGTGGCGACGGTGGCGTCGATCAGCTTGCCGGTGTTGACATTGTGGATCCGGATATTGGTCCGATCGCAGCTCGCAGCGACCAGCCCGGCTTCGATTGCGAACGGCCCCACCGCCGCCAGCATGTTGCCGCAGTTCGGCGAGGTATCGACGATCCCTTCGCGAACACGCACCTGGGCAAACAGGTAATCGACATCGGCGCCGGGCACCGTGGCCGGTCCGACGATCGCGACCTTGTTGATGACGGCATTGCCGCCGCCGATGCCATCGATGCCGAGATCGTGCCCGCCTCCCATCACCGACAACAGCACCGCGTCGCGTGACCTTGGGTCGGCCGGCAGATCACGGGCCAGGAAGAACGGTCCGCGCGAGGTCCCCCCGCGCATGACCACACAGGGAATGGCAATCTGATCGTTCATGGGCTCGTCCGTTCGGCGACATGTTGGCCTGAACAGAGCATCCGCCTTCCGAACTCTTTTGTGAAATGCAAATATCTGAGGTATTATTTCGATTATCGAAATAACGGAGCGAGCCGTGAACGCAGAATTGCTCGACCTCAAGGCGTTCATCACCGTTGCCGAGACCGGCAGCTTCGTCCGGACCGCCAAGGCGCTGAACCTGTCTCAACCCGCGCTCAGCCGGCGCATTCAGAAGCTGGAGGAAAGCCTCGGGGCCCCACTGCTCGAGCGGTCGACGCGCCACGTCAATCTCACCATGACAGGCCGCGACTTCCTGCCGAAGGTGCGCCGCCTCATCGACGAGTTCGAGACCTCGGTGCTCGCCATCCAGGATATCGGTGCGCGAAGCTCGGGCCTGGTCTCCGTGGCTGCGGTGCCGACGGCGGTGTTCTACTTCCTGCCGCGTGCGATCGGACGGTTTGCTGAGGCTTATCCGCGCATTCGCATCCGCATTCTGGACATTGGTGCCAACGAGGGATTGGAAGCGGTCGCGCGCGGAGAGGTCGATTTCGGCATCAACTTCATTGGGGCCTCGCACGCCGAGATCGAATTCGAGAAGCTTGTCGAGGATCCTTTCGTCCTGGCCTGCCGCCACGACCATCCGCTGGCATCGCGCAAGCAGGTGAGCTGGCCGGAGATCGTGTCGCACCGGGTCATCACCGTCGGTCGCAACAGCGGCAATCGCGCGCTGATCGACAATGCGCTGGCGCGACACGGCCTCCAGTTGAACTGGTCCTATGAGGTCGCCCACCTCTCCGGCTCTCTGGGCCTGGTCGAAGCGGGCCTCGGCATCGCCGTGCTGCCGAAGCTGGCGACGCCCGCCGCCGGCCATCCGATCATTCACACCATTCGCCTGGTCGAACCGGAAGTGTCGCGGACGATCGGCATCGTGCGCAGGCGCGGGGCGACACTATCTCCTCATGCCAGCCAGTTTCTGAAGATGCTCCTCGAGGCCTGGCGCTCCCCGGCACAGACCGGCGGGCATGGCAAACCGCGGTCCCGATCGGGTGAGGCAAGCTCGAACACGACATCGTCGCCTCCGAAGCGGAGACGCTGACGGCACGCTGGGGAGAGGTGAGACCGCTCCCGCCGAGCCGGAGTTCCTCGGACATCGCGAATTGATTGCCGCGAATTGATGCAGCGATTGGATCGATGCGCGCGTTAAGCATCGCCGCAGAGCGACACCTGCGACCTAGGTCTGACAACATGCTGCGTTGATTGCGCTACCATCCTGCGCTAGTGTTTTTTCGACCGGTTAAAAACACCGGCCGTTTGAGGGAGAAAAACGTGAAATCCAAGGTTATTGGCGCAGTATCATTGGCGGTCGCTGCGGCCGGGCTGTTTGCAGCCGCTGCACCCGCTTTTGCGCAGCAGAAGACGATCACGGTCTGGTGGGGCAAGGGCTTCTATCGCTCCGAAGACGACGCGCTGCTCGAGACGATCAAGAAATTCGAGGCCAAGACCGGCATCAAGGTCGAATTGTCGCAATACGCGATTCAGGACATGATTCCGAAGACGGTCGCCGCGCTCGATGCCGGCACCGTGCCCGATGTCGCCTATTCCGATTCGTATGACGTGCAGGCGCAGGGGAAGTGGGCCTACGAGGGCAAGCTCGAGGATCTCTCCGACGTCATGGAGCCGATCAAGGGCCGTTTCGTCCAGAACACGCTCGATGCGTCGATCCTCTACAACGACGTCGCCAAGAAGAAGGCCTATTACGGCTTCCCGCTGAAGCAGCAGAGCATGCACGTCCAGATCTGGAACGACATGCTGGAGAAGGCCGGCTTCAAGCAGGCCGACATCCCGAACGACTGGACCGGCTACTGGACGTTCTGGTGCGACAAGGTGCAGCCGGCGATCCGCAAGGCGACCGGTCAGCGCATTTACGCGGTCGGCCAGCCGATGGGCGTGGAATCCACCGACGCCTTCCAGTCGTTCTACACCTTCATGGACGCCTACCACGTCAAGCTGGTCGACGATGACGGCAAGCTCACGGTCGACGATCCCAAGGTTCGCGAGAACCTGATCAAGGCGATGAAGGACTACACCGACACCTACATCAAGGGTTGCACGCCGCCGTCCTCCACGACCTGGAAGGATCCCGACAACAACGTCGCCTTCCACAACAAGACCATCGTGATGACCCACAACTTCACGATCTCGATCGCGGCGAAGTGGTACGAAGACTCGCAGAACCAGGCTCTCACGCCCGAGCAGCGCGAAGCCGGCAAGAAGGCCTATGAGCAGGACATCATCACGTCGTCCTTCCCGAAGGCCCCGGATGGTTCGACCATCAAGTACCGCTCCGACGTCAAGACCGGACTGATCTTCACCGCGGCCAAGAACAAGGCCGAGGCCAAGCAGTTCATCAGCTTCCTGCTCCAGGAAGAGAACGTCCGTCCCTACATTGAGGGCGCGCTCGGCCGCTGGTTCCCGGTGACGAAGGAAAGCCAGGAAAGCCCGTTCTGGCAGGCTGACAAGCACCGCAAGGCCGTCTACGCGCAGTTCAAGGGCGGCACCGCGGCGTTCGACTTCACCAAGAACTGGAAGTTCACGATCCTCAACAACGAGAACGTGTGGGCGAAGGCGATGAACCGCGTCGTCAGCGAGAAGGTTCCGGTCGACAAGGCCGTCGACGAGCTGATCGCCCGCATCAAGCAGGTCGCGGGTTAATTCATCCGCCCCTCTCCCCGCCACGCGGGGAGAGGTGTTAGAACTACACCGGCCGCGTTTCGCGGCCGGCTTCTCTTTGAAGAGTCCAAAAAGAATGGCGATCACGCTCTCTGGCGATCAGGCACTCCCCGGCCCGCCCCTGTCGTCGCGGCTGACCCCGGCGCAGGTCTGGGGCATCGTGCTGCTCGCGCCCTATCTGCTCGTTTTCCTTGCCTTCGTGGTCTATCCCGTCTGCTACGGGCTCTGGCTGGCGCGCGCTCCGGAGAACTATGTCGCGCTATACAACGACCCGATCTTCGCGCGCGCCGCGATCAACACGCTGATTTTCCTGGTCATCGGCATCAACATCAAGATGCTGATCGCGCTCTTCCTGTCCGGCTTCTTCGCCGTGCAACGCCCCTGGATCAAATGGCTCTCGGTGATCTTCATCCTGCCCTGGGCGGTGCCGTCGATCCCGACCATCCTGTCGGTGCGTTTCATGCTCAATCCCGAATGGGGCGTGATCAACCACCTGATCTTCTCCTTCACCGGCGATGACGGCCCGAACTGGCTGAACGACCCCACCGTGGCGCTCAGCATGGCGATCGCCGTGCACATCTGGAAGTCGCTGCCGTTCTGGACGCTGATCCTGATCACCGGCCGCCTCGCGATCTCGCACGATCTGTTCGAGGCCGCCGAGGTCGACGGCGCGAGCTGGTGGCAGAAATTCCGCTACATCACCTGGCCGTCGATGCAGACGCTCTACGTCACCTGCACGCTGCTTTCGATGATCTGGACGCTCGGCGATTTCAACAGCGTCTATCTGCTCACCGGCGGTGGCCCGGCCGACCTCACGCACGTGCTGTCGACGCTCGGCATCCGCTATCTCCGGCTCGACCAGCTCTCGCTGGCAATGGCATCCATTGTCTGCGCGATGCCGTTCGTCCTGCCGCTGGTGTACTTCATGATGAAACGGTTGTCGCGATGAAGCTCCCCGGCGTAAGACAGTTTACTTGGCGCGAAGTCGCGACCGAAGCACGGCTCCTGCTGATCGGCATTCCCGTCTTCCTGTGGACGATGATCCCGATCTATCACATGTTCCTGTTCGCGATCTCCCCGAAGGAGGACGCGTTCTCGGGCAAGCTGTGGCCGGACCATCCGACGCTGCATAATTTCGAGATCGTGTTCAAGCAGCAGCACTACTTCCTGCGCGACTTCTACGTGCAGTTCTGGAATTCGTTGGTAATCGCGGCATCCGTCGGCGTGCTGACGCTGTTCATCGCGACGGCAGCTGCGTTCTCGATCTCGCGACTGAAGGTGCCGGGCGGGCGCATGGTGCTCAACCTCGCGCTGTTCACCTACTTCATCCCTGCAGCGTTCCTCGCCGTGCCGATGTACCGGACCATGGGCAATTACGGCTTGCTCAACAATCACTGGTCGCTGATCCTGGCTATGGTGACGATCGCCTCGCCTTACGCGATCTGGGTGCTCAAGCAGGCCTCCGACAAGCTGCCGGTCGAGCTCGATGAAGCCGCCGTGATGGATGGTGCAACGACGCTGCAGATCTTCCGCCTGGTCTACCTGCCGCTGATGATGCCCTCTCTGGTCGCGATCGGCACCTATGCGGTGCTGCTGGCCTGGAACGAATATCTCTACGCGTTCCTGCTGCTTTCCAATGACCGCGAGCTCACCCTCCCCGTCGCGCTCGGCAACTTCCTCGCCGCCGACGACTCGCCATGGGAGCTGCTGATGACCACCGGCTTCATTTATGCGCTGCCGCCGGCCGCGGTCTACTACGCCTTCCGCCGCTACATGGTGGGCGGGCTTACGGCAGGTGCGGTGAAGTCCTGACGCGACAGGAGGCATCGCGGCGCGGCAAGCAGCGCGCTTGAGCGACAGCGTGGACAATTGAAGATTGTCCACGCCTGCTCTAACGTCCGGGTCTCGAGCGGGGTCCGGCATCATGCGCAGCAACGACGCGATCCATCTCGGCCTGATGCTGCTGGCGCTCGCCGCGGCCTATCTGGTGCCGTTCGAATTGTTGCTGCTGGCCTATGTCGTGCTCGGTCCGGCGCACTACTTCACCGAGATCTCGTGGCTGCATGATCGCAGCTACTATCTGCCCCATCGCGGGATCGCGGCGGCCCTCGCCGTCGTGGCCGTGGTCGCGGCGCTGATCGACAATGCCTCGTGGTTCGGCTTTGCGATGTGGGGCGCGCTGGTCGTCTGCGCGATGTTGGCGGCCACCGTCTCCGCAATCGAGAGCATGCTGCTGTTCATGGTCGCGATCGCCTTGTCGGCGATCATGTATTCGAGCGGATCCTCGCTCGCGGTCATCGGCATCCTGATTCCGACCCTGATCCACGTTTCGCTGTTCACACTGATCTTCATGGTGCTTGGCGCTTACCGGTCCGGAAGCCGGGTGCAGGCCGCACTGGTGGTGGCCTACATCGTCGCCGTCGCCACGATCCTGCTGCTGCCGCCGGCCGCCGAAATCCGGATCGCGAGCTTTGCCCGGGTCGGGCAGGATTATTTCGGCAATGTCGGCCCGGCCCTGGGGCGGCTGTTCGGCGTGCCGGGCCTCGTGCTCGACACCAGGCTGACCAGCCTGCTCGCCTTCGTCTACACCTATCATTACCTCAACTGGTTCATCAAAGCCGACGTAATCCGCTGGACTGCAGTGCCGAAGGCCCGGCTGGCGGCGATGGCCGCCGTCAGCGCAGCTGCCACCGCGCTCTATTTCTACGACTACGCGTTCGGCTTCACCTTCCTGTTGGCGCTGAGCCTGATCCATATCCTGTTGGAGTTTCCGCTCAATGCGCTGGCGCTGCGCCAGCTTGGTGCAGCGGTGCGTGACGCGGTGCACGCGCGGCTCACCGCGCCGGCGGTTACAACGGCGCCGCGCTCTCGCCCTGCGAGCTCGACAGTTTCGAGGCGAGCGAGGCGATGACGATGACGACCGCGATCAGGGCGATCACCAGCGTGCAGATCGCGTTGATCTCCGGCTTCACGCCCAACCGCACTTCCGAGTAGATCCGGATCGGCAGCGTCGCCGAGCCCGGGCCCGTGGTGAAGCTCGCGATCACGAGATCGTCGAGCGACAGCGTGAAGGCCAGCATCCAGCCGGCGACGATTGCGGGGGCGATCAGCGGCAGCGTCACGGCCACGAAGGCACGCACCGGGTCGCAGCCGAGATCCATTGCCGCCTCCTCCAGCGAACGATCGAGCGAGCCGAGGCGGGACTGCACGACCACTGCAACGAAGCACATCGTCAGGGTGGTATGGGCGATCGTCACGGTCCAGAATCCGCGCTCGGCATTCAGGGCGACGAACAGCAGCAGCAGCGACAATCCGGTGATCACTTCCGGCATCACCAGCGGCGCATAGAGCATGCCGGAGAACAGCGTGCGGCCGCGGAAACGCTCGCCGCGCGACAGCGCGACGGCGGCGAGCGTGCCGAGCAACGTAGCGATGGTGGCGGAGGAGACCGCGACCCGCAGGCTCATCCAGGCCGCCTCGATCATGGCGCGGTCGTTGAAGAACTCGTGATACCAGCGCAGCGACCAGCCGCCCCACACCGTCACCAGGCGCGAGGCGTTGAAGGAATAGATGACCAGGATGAGAATCGGCAAGTAAAGGAACGCCAGGCCCAGCGCGAGCGAGGCGACGTTGAAACGGGACAGGCGGGCAATCTTGCGCATGGCCCTACCTTCCCTGCTCCAGCTGCCGCTTCTGAAGCCGCTCGTACAGCAACAGCGGCAGCAGCAGCACGACGAGCAGCACGATGGCTGCGGCGGAGGCGACCGGCCAATCCTTGTTGGTGAAGAATTCGAGCCACAAGGTCTGGCCGATCATCAGCGAATTGGAACCGGCCAGGAGATCCGGAATCACGAACTCGCCGACAACAGGGATGAAGCACAGAAGTACGCCGGCGCCGACGCCGGGCAGCGACAGCGGGAAGGTGACAAGCCAGAACACCTGCCAGGGCGGAGCGCCGAGATCGGAGGCCGCCTCCTCCAGCACCGGCTCCATCTTGGCCAGCGTGGCGTAGAGCGGCAGGATCATGAACGGCAAATAGGAATAGACGATGCCGATATACATCGCAGTATCGGTGGAGAGCCACACCACGGGCCGGCTGACCAGATGCAGCGCCAGCAGGATCTGGTTGAGCAGGCCGTCATGCTGGAGGATGTTGATCCAGGCATAGATCCGGATCAGGAACGAGGTCCAGAACGGCACGATCACCAGCACCATCGCCACGGCCTGCCAGCGCTTCGGCAGCCGCGCCATGCCATAGGCGATGGGATAGCCGATCAGGAGCAGCAGGGCGGTGGCCGTGATGGCGACGGTCAGGCTGCGTACATAGGCAAACACGTAGATGTCGTCGGAGCCGATCAGCCTGAAATTGTCGATCGACAGTGCGGCAAAGGCCGCTTTCAGCGCGTTCCACCCTGCCGTCAGGTCGAATATCGGCTCGTAGGGTGGCTGCGCGATCGCGGTCTGCGACAAGCTGATCTTCAGGACGAAGGCGAACGGCACCAGGAAGAACAGCACCATCCAGACATAGGGCGCGATGGCGGCAAAGCGCGCCGGCCTCGCGAAGATGCGGCGGGCGCTCATGATTGCAGCACCATGCAATCGTCGGGCGTGAACCAGGCGACGACATGCTGGTTCAGGCTGTAGGCATCGACGTCGGTGCGCGCACTGTTGGCGACGGATGCCTGCACCATTCCGCCGGTGTCGAGCTTGACCTTGTAGGTGGTGGTGCCGCCGAGATAGCAGATATCGGCGATCACGCCGTCGAGACGGTTGATCGCCTTCTCACGGCCGGCTTCGCTCACCGGGCCGCGCCGCGACAGCTTGACCTTCTCGGGACGAATCGCGACGGCCAATCTTCCCGCGCCAACCGGCTCACGCGGCTCGGCCACCACCAGCGCACCCGCATCGCGCGTACCGATGACCAGGCGGTGACCGTCGCGCAATTTGGACTCGCCGTCGAACAGGTTGACGTCGCCGACGAACTCCGCGATCCAGCGCGAGCGCGGGGCCTCGTACAGCTCGCGGGGGCTCGCGACCTGAGCGAGCCTGCCTGATTTCATCACGCCGATTCTATCAGCCATCGTCATCGCCTCTTCCTGGTCATGGGTGACGATGATGAAAGTCATGCCGAGCCGGCGCTGCAGCTCCATCAGCTCGCCTTGCGTGCTCTCGCGCAGCTTCTTGTCGAGCGCCGCGAGCGGCTCGTCGAGCAGCAGGAGCTGCGGCCGCCGCGCCAATGCGCGGGCCAGCGCCACGCGCTGGCGCTGGCCGCCGGAGAGCTGGTCGGGCTTGCGCTTCTCGAGCCCTTCGAGCTTCACCAGCGCGACCATCTCCGCGACGCGCGTGGCGATCTCCGCGCGCGCCATGCCCGCGCGCTTGAGCCCAAACGCGATGTTGTCACGCACCGACAGATGCGGAAACAGCGCGTAGTTCTGGAACATCATGTTGATCGGGCGCTCATGCGGCAGCGCCTGCGCGATGTCTCTACCACTGAGCAGGATGCGCCCCTCGTCGGGCGCCTCGAAGCCGGCGAGCATGCGCAGCAACGTCGTCTTGCCGCAACCGCTCGGCCCAAGCAATGCGAAGAACTCGCCGGCCTTGATCTCGAGCGAGACGCCGTCGACGGCGCGGAACGTCCCAAACGTCTTGGCCACGCCCTCGATGCGCAGCAGCGGCTGGCCCGCGGCGGCAGCGTCTCCATCGGTCGCACCGATCGCAACATGCGTTTTGGGCAATTCGTCCGTCATGTTCCCTGCCAACCCCGATTCCGCCGCACGCTAACCGCCGATTGGCCCCAGCTCAACCGGTTCGGGATGGATCGTTCACGTCTGCCATAAACGCCGCCAGCGCATCGCGGTCCGCCGCGGTCGTGGTCAGGCCGAGCTTGGAGCGGCGCCACAGGATGTCCTCGGGGAAGCGCGCCCATTCGTGGCTCATCAAATAGCGCACCTCGGTGCCGGTCAGCTCTGGGCCGAAGGCAGGGCCGAGTTCGTCGCGGGTCTTGGCCTCGCCCAGCACTGCCGGCAGGCGCGAGCCATAGGCGGCGACCAGGCGCTGGGCCTGCGCTTCGGAGAGAAAGCGCCAGCGATCGCGCGCGAGGTCGATTTCGTGATCAAAGCGATCCCAGGCGAAATCGCCGCCCGGCAGCGGCGCGCCGGCCGTCCAGGGCCGCGACATCGGATAGAACGGCGTCAGCTTCGTCACCGCCCGTTCTGCGCGCAGGCGCGAGGTGGTGACGTCGCCGCCGAACATCGTGAGCTGCGGCGCCTTGCGCCGGCGCGCGTGGAACAGGGTCGTGCCGTCTCCGCGTCTTGCGGACACCGGCGTCAAATTGACGCCGGTGACCGCCCGCACCACGTCGGTCGGGCCGACACGCTCGCGGAAATAGCGGCTGGCGGCGTCGCAGAGATAGCTGACGTCGGCTCCTCGCATCGCGACGATCGCGGGATCGCCGGTGAAGTCGTGCGTGACCGTGCCGATCAGCGTGAACTCCCGCTCGAACGGGGATGCGAAGATCAGGCGCTCGTCGCTGTTCTGGAAGACGTAGACATTGTCTGAATCGAACAGCCGGGGCACGACGATCTGGCTCATTTGCATCGCCGCGACGGCGGGCTGCGGCTGGCGTAGCACCGTCTCCGCGACCATCGAGGTCCACGCTCCGGTGGTGTTGGCCAGCGCCCGGGATGTGATGGTGCGGCGATGGCCGCGATCGACGACCGCCAGCCGCCAGATGTCGGTGCGATCGGCACGCACGCAGCGCGCACCGGTCCGGATCGCAGCGCCACGCTCGACTGCATCCAGCGCTGTGAGAACCACCAGGCGGGAATCGTCGACGACGCAGTCCGAATATTCGAACGCCGTGCCAAACGGGCGCTTCAGCGCGTTACCGACCGGATGATGCGTGATGTCGAGGGTTGCCGATGGCGGCAGGCCGCCCCGGCCCGTGAGGCCGTCATAAACATACAGGCCGGCACGCAGCAGCCATGGCGGACGCTCGTCGGAATGCGCAGGGATCACGAAGCGCATCGGCCTAACCAGATGCGGCGCGATCCGGAGCCAGGTCCGGCGCTCGGCCAGCGCCCGGCGCACCCGCCGGAATCCGCGCCGCTCCAGCACCGACAAATCGCCGTGGATCAGCCGCGGCGTCGCCGAGGAGGCCGCGCCGCCGAGATCGCCCTGCTCCAAAAGGATGACTCGCAGGCCGCGACCGGCTGCATCGCGCGCGAGGCTGACACCGTTCAGGCCGCCGCCGATGATCGCAAGGTCGTAATCCGCCATGAAGCCGTCGAGAAGGAGCAAAGCGCCCCATCATCATTAGCCGGTCTTGAGCGCAAGCTCCATGACCTCGGCGCGGCCGACGAGACCGGCATATTTCCCGATCGGCAGCGGCTTGCCGAGCAGGTAGCCCTGGACGCCGTCGCAGCCCTCCTTGGCCAGGAAGGCGAGCTGCTCGACCGTCTCGACGCCCTCGGCGATGATCGACATTTCGAGGCCGTGGCCGAGATCGATCACCGCGCGGACGATCGCGGCCGATTGCGGGTTGCGGCCGAGATTGATGATGAAGGCGCGGTCGATCTTGATCTTGTCGAACGGGAACGCCTGGAGATAGCTCAGCGAGGAGTATCCGCTGCCGAAATCGTCCATGGAGATGCGCACGCCGAGCGCCTTCAGGCGGCGCAGCAGCGCAAGGCCGCGGTCGAAATCCTCGATCAGCACGCCCTCGGTGATTTCCAGCTCGAGCCGGCCCGGCGCAAGGCCGGTCTCGAGCAGGATCGAATGGACGAGGCCGACGACGTCGCCGTGCATGAACTGCGCCGGCGACAGATTGACCGCGACCTGGAGCGGTTTCGGCCAGGACGCCGCCTCGCGGCAGGTTTCGCGCAGGATCCACTCGCCCATCTCGACGATCAGGCCGCTTTCCTCGGCGATCGGGATGAATTCGGCCGGCGAAACCTGGCCGCGCACCGGATGCTGCCAGCGCGCCAAAGCTTCAAAGCCGATGATCTCGCTTTCGGCAACGCTGTGGCCGGCGACGCCTTGCGGCTGGAAGGCGAGCGAGAGCTCGCCGTTCTTGATCGCCATCGACAGGTCCTGGTGCAGCACGCGGCGATCGCGAATCTGCTGGTCCATCTCCGGCTGATAGAGGCTGATCGTGCCGCGGGACTTCTGCTTGGCGCGGAACAGTGCCGCACCGGCATTGGCGAGCAGCGAGGCACCGTCGGTGCCGTTGTGCGGGAAGATGGCCATGCCGGTGGTGGCGCCGGCGCGGACGGCCCGGCCGTCGATCTGGAATTCCTTCGCGACGGCCTCGCCGAGCTGCTGCGCCAGGGCAAGGCCCGCGTCCGGCTGCTTGCCGTCGATGATGAGGCCGAATTCGTCACCGGACAGACGTGCCACCACGCCGCCACGGGCGGAATCCTGAAGCCGCTGGGCCACCTCGATCAGCAGCTTGTCACCGAGCGCGTGGCCGAAGACGTCGTTGACCTCCTTGAGGCCGTCCAGGTCGACGCAGAGGACGGCGAACTCCTCACCCGTGCCTTCGCAGGCCTCGATCATCTGGGTCAGCGCCTGCAGGAAGGCGGCGCGGTTCGGCAAATCGGTGAGGCCGTCATGATAGGCCATGTGCGCCATGCGCGACTCGGTCTGCCGGCGGTCGGTAACGTCCTCGTGGGTCTTGATCAGATATTGCGGCTCGCCGGTCTCGCCGAGCACGGTGGCGCGGCGGGTCAGGAACAGCCGCAGGCCGTCCTTGGTGGAGATCGGGTGCTCCTCGGTGATCATCCCGCGTTTCTTGATCGCGGCCTCGTCGCGCGCGATGATCAGCTTGGCTTCCTTGGGATTGAAGATGTCGGACGCGGTCAGTCCCGTGGCTTCCTCGCGGCGGCGGTTGAGGATCGTCTCCGCGCTGCGATTGGCGAGCAGATAGCGGCCGTCCTTGACCTGCTCGACGATCAGCGCCACCGGAATGTTGTCCACCACCAGCTCGAGGAACTTCTTGGCGCTCTCCAGCTCCTTCGACAGCGAGCGGCGGTCGGTCACATCCTCGAACACCAGCATCAGGAATTCGGGCTTGTTGCTCTCGTTGCGGACCACGATCCGGATCGAGGCGACCATGCGCCGCTCGCCGCCACGGTCGACCTCGAATTCGTTGCGGAACTGGCCGTCCGGCGAATCGAGCGCCGCCCGATCGGTCGCCTCGATGCTGTCGGCCGAGGCGGATACGAACAGCTCGCGCGCGTTCTTGCCGACGACATGATCGCGCGAGAACCCCCAGAACCGCTCATAGGCGCTGTTGGCGAAGATATAGCGGCCGTCCTCGATGTTCTTGGCGGCCACGCAGGCCGGGACATTGTCCAGCACCGTTTCCAGGAACTGCTTGGTCGAAGCGAGCTGTCGCGACAGCCGGCGCTGCTCGCTGACGTCGAGATGCGTCGCCACCGAGCCGCCGTTCGGCAGCACGAAGTATTTCACCAGGATGGCCCGGCCGTCCGGCAGCTCCGTGATCAGGCCGTTGGTGCTGGCCGCCTTGTCGTAAAACTCGTCGTCGGAGACGCCGAGCACCCCGCGCTTGCGCCTGAGCTCGAGGAGCTCATAGCCGTTCATGTTGGCCCAGACGTCCGCGCGCGTCAGGCCGTAGATCTCGAGATAGCGGTCGTTGCAGAAGATGATGCGCCGCTGCGCATCCGTCATCACCACGCCCTGATTGAGATTGTTCATGGCGGAGGAGACGAAGGCGTTGCGGCGCAGCTGCAAACGCCGGGTCCGGCGCAGCGAGGAATGGATCCACAGCGCGATGGCAGCGAGGAAGGCGCAGATGACGACGCCCCCGATCAGCACTTCCCAGACCAAATTGGGGTCGAGCTGGCCGAGATAGCTCGGCGCGGCAAAGCCGTCCGACAGCGCAAAGGCGCGCGCGGGCGCAACCGTGCCGGCCAGGCACACAACGGCCTGCACAGCAATCGGAAGCGTGCTGCCCTCGTGCCAGTTCTTCTCAGCCATCAGCCACCCGCGATTTCAACGTCGGATTGTCTGGCTTCGCGGGTTTGGATCGGGTAAACGCCTGTACGCGCAACAGAAAAATGTGACGTGAAATACGGCAATTGCCCTGACATGATAAATTCTTCCTTAACGGAAACCGGCCCCGCAGCGTCCTTTCCGGGCCCGATGCCACCAAGGCTTCCAGCGGACACCCTGTACAACCATGGATAAGGTCGATTGCGTCGTCATCGGCGCGGGCGTGGTCGGGCTCGCGGTGGCCCGAAAGCTGGCACAGAGCGGGCGCGAGGTGATCGTGCTCGAGGCGGCCGAGGCGATCGGCACCATTACCTCTTCGCGCAACAGCGAGGTGATCCATGCCGGCATCTACTACCGCGCCGGGAGCTGGATGGCGCGCATGTGCGTCGACGGCAAGCACGCGCTCTATCGCTACTGCGGCGAGCGCGGCATCCCGCACAAGAATTGCGGCAAGCTGATCGTCGCGACCAATCCGAAAGAGACCGAGAAGCTGCAATCGATCAAGGCGCATGCCGAGGCCAATGGCGTGCTCGACATGCAGCTGCTCTCGGGCGAGGCAGCACACGCGCTGGAGCCGGCGCTCGCCTGCGACGCCGCGCTGCTGTCGCCGTCGACGGGCATCATCGACAGCCACGCCTACATGCTCTCGCTGCGCGGCGAAGCCGAGGACGCCGGCGCGGCCTTCGCATTTCACACCCCGCTGATCCGCGCCAAGGCGGCTGGCGGTGTCATCGAGATCGAGGCCGGCGGCGAGGCGCCCATGACCTTGCAATGCGACCTTCTCGTCAACGCCGCGGGGCTCTCGGCAACGACGGTCGCGCGCAACATCGACGGCATGCCGCTGGACCGCATTCCGCCGGCCTACCTCGCCAAGGGAAATTACTTCAGCTGCAATGCCAAGGCGCCGTTCTCGCGTCTGATCTACCCGGTGCCCGAACCGGGCGGGTTAGGGGTGCATCTGACGCTGGACATGGCGGGCCAGGCGCGCTTCGGTCCTGACGTCGAGTGGATCGAGACGATCGACTACGAAGTCGACCCGTCACGTGCCGAGCGCTTCTATCCGGCCATCCGCAAATACTGGCCGACGCTGCCTGACGGCGCGTTGATGCCGAGCTATTCGGGTATCCGGCCCAAGATCGTTCCGCCCGCGGTGGCCACTCAGGACTTCCTGATGCAGGGCCCGCGCGATCACGGCGTTGCCGGACTGGTCAACCTGTTCGGCATCGAATCGCCGGGATTGACGTCATCGCTCGCGATCGCCGATCACGTCGCCGAGCTCGCAGACATCTAGAGCCCAAGACAAGACTTGAGCGCCGCGCAAACATCTCTGCGCGGTGCACACCTTGCAGCAGGGATGAGCGCAAAGGCTCCCATCCCTGCGTGAAAGGGTACGATCAACTCTACGCTGTTACGGGGGTTACTAGTGGAGCGTGTCGCCGTGCTTCAGACGCTCGATCTGGTCCTTGACCATCAACTTCCGGCGCTTCAACTCAACAATTTGCAGGTCGTCTGTTGAAAGGTGCACGAGAGCTTCGTGCAATTCGTTTTCCAGAAGTTTGTGCTTCCGTTCCAATTCAACGAGATGTGCCTGAATTGTCATTCGAAACCTCCTCGGTAGGGTTGAACCTCAGGATTCGATCCGGACAAGGAAGTCTACATCACCGATTCGTTCTGTCGATGGGTATCCGTCGTCGCAGCGTCATTTTTGAAATTTCATATGTAACGAAGCGTGAGTAAAGGAACCACGCGGGAAAAATCCATGATATCAACGCGCTTGCGTGGCACCTCGGCCATCCGCAGAAATATGTTGCGGGAGATCGGCGAGCGGGGCCTGCAGATCGCTTGCGATCACGCCGCGCAAGGACGATAATTTCCACAGGGCATCCACAGCCCAGAGTCTCACGCCTATCGGTTTTCGGCCACCGCAGACATGACCAATGAAGACGAGCGTGAGCTCGAAGCCGAGCTCACCCGGTTGCAGCAGGAACACCGAGATCTCGATGCGGCGATCGATGCACTGCATCAATCGCCCGCCCCCGACCTGTTGCGGCTGCAGCGGTTGAAGAAGCGCAAGCTGTTGTTGCGCGACCGCATTGCGTTCATCGAAGACCAGATCACGCCCGACATCATCGCCTGATCCACAGGACCGCTCGCGGCGAGCGACTGCTTGCATCGAATCCGCTTGACTCGAAAAGAACAAAATAGGAACATTCAATCACCCCAGGAAACCGCCCGAGGACACGCAGATGTCGACGCCCGCCCTTCTCGACAACAGCCACTACGAACAGGCTTGCGACCAGGCCATCGCGATGTGCGACGGCAATCTGCGCAGCACCATCAAGGCGCTGATCATGGCCAACGAATATCTGGAAGCCGAACTCGAGGAATTGCAGGCGGCGATTTCCGCCGGCTGCATTCCGGATATCCCGCGCAGCAAGATGCGGAGCAAGAGCAGCGCCGCCTGATCTTCATACCCGGAGCAACGCCATGTCGGACGTGACCTACTACGTTGCAATGCCTTTCTTGATCGATGCCGACGGCTCGCCTGTCGCCGGTGCCGCAGAAGAATGCCAGAGCTCGACGGCCGCGTTGCGGCGCGCCGAGATCCTGGCACATGGCGCCGGCCACATCGGCGCAGTCGCGTTCAGCCGCAGCGGCGATCCCATGACCGGCGAGTTCGGCGACGCCACTCTGCTGCGCAGGTTCGGCAACGTGCCGGACGATCTGGCCACGCTGTAAGCTCAGTTGCTGACCAGCCTGATGCGCGGTTCGTGCCGCCGGTGCGCCTTGCGCACGTACATGGCGGCATCCGCCTCCTCCAGCGCGCGGCCCGCGTCGGATTGCGCTCCAAGAAGCGCGACACCGGCAGAGGCGCCCGCAGTCACATGCTGGCCGCGAAAGGTGAAAGACAATTCGTCGATCGCCTGCTCGAAGATGGCAGCCTTCGCCTTGGCGTCGGTCCCGCTGAGATTCCACAGCAGCAGCGCGAACTCGTCACCGCCCAGACGCCCGACCACGTCGGAGGCACGAACCTGCCGCGTCAGCGTGGCGGCAATCGCTTTCAGCACCTCGTCGCCGGCGCCATGACCGAATGAATCATTGATCGGCTTCAACCGGTCGACGTCGAGCACGATCAGCGCCCCGCTGGCGCGGTAGCGCTTCATGTAGGCGATGGCGCGCGCGAGCTCACGCTCGAAGCCGCGCCGGTTGGGAATCTCCAGCAGGAAATCGGTGTCGGCCGCAGCTTCCAGTTCCGCGACCCGGCGCTGCGCCTCCCTGAGCTTGGCCCGCAAGTCACGGATCGTCGCCCTGGCCTCGCTGGCCCCAGCGTCGCGAGATGCGCGCCGCCGCAGCGGCTTCGCCGCAGGCCTGGTCAGCCGCCCGGAGACGGCTTTGGATCGGCCGGCACTGGTTTTCCGGCCCTTTTTGGCCTTCGCAGCGCTCGCCCTTTTTGGTTTCTTCATGGGCATCCTGCTCAATGAAGGCTTGCGGGGATTCACCAAGACAGGATAGTGGATTCCCTTCTCCTTGCCACCGCCTTGCGAGCCGCCGGCCGGAACCGTTAATCTGGCCTATCTTTCTGTTTTTCGGGCACAATTAACGTCATGACCGCGCCGATCGCCATCATCATGGGAAGCCAGTCGGACTGGGACACGATGCGGCATGCCGCCGACACCCTCGCCGCGCTCGGCGTTGCCGCCGACACCCGCATCGTTTCGGCCCACCGCACCCCCGACCGCTTGTATGCTTTCGCCAAGGGCGCCAAGGCCGCGGGCTACAAGGTCATCATCGCCGGCGCTGGCGGCGCTGCACATCTGCCCGGCATGGCGGCGGCGCTGACCGAACTCCCGGTGTTCGGCGTTCCCGTCGAATCCAGGACGCTCAAGGGCCTCGATTCGCTCTATTCGATCGTCCAGATGCCCGCCGGCATCCCGGTCGGCACCCTCGCCATCGGCAAGGCCGGCGCGACCAACGCCGCGCTGCTGGCGGCGTCCGTCCTGGCATTGTCCGATCCGGCCTTGTCCGATCGCCTCGCCGCCTGGCGCAAAGCGCAGTCCGAGGCCGTTGCCGAGCGTCCGGAGGACAAGGCGTGAGCGATGCAAAGCAGGTGAAGCTGAAGCCCGGCGACACCATCGGAATCCTCGGCGGCGGACAATTGGGGCGGATGCTGGCGATGGCCGCGGCGCGGCTCGGCCTGCGCTGCCAGATCTTCTCGCCCGATCCGGACTCGCCGGCCTTCGACGTCGTCTTGAACGCGACCTGCGCCGAATATGCCGATGTCGAAGCGCTCGAACTGTTCGCGGGCGACGTCGACGTCATCACCTACGAATTCGAGAACGTGCCCTCGGCCGCCGCGATGGTGCTGGACGCCCGCCGCCCGGTGCTGCCCAATCGCAAGATCCTCGAGACCACTCAGGATCGCCTCGCCGAGAAGGATTTCGTCACCCGCCTCGGCATCGGCACCGCGGCCTATGCCGACGTCACTTCGGTGGCTTCATTGCGCGAGGCAATCGTCAGGATCGGGCTGCCGGCCGTGCTGAAGACCCGCCGCTTCGGCTATGACGGCAAGGGCCAGGCCATCATCCGCGAGGGCGACGACATCGCCAAGGTGTGGACCAGCCTCGCCACCAAATCGGCGATCCTGGAAGCCTTCATCCCCTACGAGCGCGAGATCTCCGTGATTGCCGCGCGCTCGGCCACGGGCCAGGTTGAGTGCTTCGACGTCACCGAGAACGAGCACCGCGACCACATCCTGAAAATATCCCGCGCGCCCGCCCCGATCCCGGATGCGCTCGCCGAGGAGGCGCGCAACATCGCCGGCAAGATCGCAAGCGCACTCGACTATGTCGGCGTGCTCGCCGTCGAGATGTTCGTGCTCGCAAGCGGCACAGGGCCCAAGGTGCTGGTCAACGAGATCGCCCCGCGCGTGCACAATTCCGGGCACTGGACGCTCGACGGCGCGTCCGTCTCGCAGTTCGAGCAGCACATCCGCGCCATCGCCGGCTGGCCGCTCGGCAAGCCCGTCCGCCACGGCGAGGTCGTCACCATGACCAATCTGATCGGCGACGAGATCAACGATTACGAGAAGTGGCTGAGCGTGCCGGGCGCGACCGTGCACATCTACGGCAAGGGCGCGCCGCGCCCGGGCCGCAAGATGGGCCATGTCACCGAAGTCAGGCCGCCCAAGGGCAACTGAATCCGAGCAACCGGGGACCGCAGCAGAAGCTGCGATCCCCACTTTGCAATCAGGCCGTCTTCACGCCTGCGACGACGCCGGCAGGCTCCTCGCTGAGCCAGCGATAGATCACCCCGCCCAGCGCGCCGCCGATCAGCGGTGCAACCCAGAACAGCCAGAGCTGCGCCGTCGCCCAGCCGCCGACGAACAGCGCGGGGCCCGTGCTGCGCGCCGGGTTCACCGACGTGTTGGTGACGGGGATGCTGACGAGATGGATCATCACCAGCGCAAGTCCGATCGCGAGCGGCGCGAAGCCCGCGGGCGCGCGGCCATGCGTGGCGCCCATGATGATGAACAGAAACATCATGGTCATCACCACTTCGGTCAGGAAGCACACGATCATGCTGTACTGGCCGGGCGAATGCGCATCATATCCGTTGGATGCGAAGCCCTTGCTGACGTCGAATCCGGGAGCCCCGCTCGCGATGACGTAGAGGAGCCACGCGGCGACGATCGCACCGGCCACCTGGGCGATCACATAGGGCAGGATCTGCCCGGCGGGAAAACGGCCGCCGGCGGCAAGACCGACGGTGACGGCCGGATTGAGATGGCAGCCCGAGATATGGCCGATTGCATAGGCCATGGTGACCACGCTGAGGCCGAACGCGAGGGAAACACCGACCAGGCCGATCCCGACCTGGGGAAAGCCGGCGGCGATCACCGCGCTGCCGCAGCCTGCGAATGTGAGCCAAAAGGTGCCGATGGCTTCAGCGGCGTATTTCTTGATATCCATGTGCCGTCCCCTACTTTCAAGGTTTCCGGAGCAAGGCTCCGGAAACGGCCCCACCCTTGGCGTCAAATCTCCCAAATCAGGGCCGCGCGGAGGTATTTTGCCCCATTTAATGGCTGAACTTGGCCCGAATCTCCGCTTGGCCGGTGGACATCCCTGGTTTTGTCTGATACATCCGCGCCCTCAAGGTTAAGGGCTTGCGCGTTTCGCCATCCCCTTCGTCTTACCAGAATTCAAATCCGATCCACTGAAGAGGATGCCGCGTGCAGGTTCTCGTTCGCGATAACAATGTCGATCAAGCCCTCAAGGCGCTGAAGAAGAAGATGCAGCGCGAGGGAATTTTCCGCGAGATGAAGCTCCGCGGTCACTACGAAAAGCCCTCCGAGAAGAAGGCCCGCGAAAAGGCCGAAGCCGTGCGCCGCGCACGCAAGCTGGCCCGCAAGAAGCTGCAGCGCGAAGGCTTGCTGCCGATGAAGCCGAAGCCGGTGTTCGGCGCAGGCCCCGGTGGTGATCGCGGCGGTCGCAGCGGCCCCGGTGCTGGTCCGCGCGGACCGCGCTGATCTTCCTAATCTTGCAGCATTTCAGTTTCCGATGACGCGGGCCCCTGGCCCGCGTTATTGTTTGTGAGCGGTGCCTTTCTGGGACGGGGGCACCGCCGATGCGGCACCAGCGCGAGCGAACCGTAGATGGCCTCCCCTTTTTCCAAGCGCGGCTTGGCGCGGCGACGCCGGATCTGGCAACAGCCGTTCGCGCTGGCTTTGATGGGGATGGCGCTGTGCGGCTGCTCGTTCGATCTGGGATCGCTGACGCCGGAGAAGGACAAGCCGCAGGAAGCCCCCAAGGAATCCCTCAAGGAAGCTGCGCCCGTTGAGAGCGCGGTGAGTGCCGCCAACGTCACCGAAGCTCAGGCCCACACCGCAAAGGCCCAGTCCCTGGCAAAATCAGGCGAGACCGCCGCCGCGCTCGACGAGTTCAATCGTGCCGTCGGGCTCGACCCCTACAATGCCCAGGCACTCTATGGCCGGGCGCTGATCTATCAGAGCAAGAACCAGCACGACTTCGCGATCGCCGATTTCAGCACCGCAAACGGGCTCACACCCCAGAAGGTCGAGCCGCTGCTTGGCCGCGCGACCAGCTATCTCGCGCTCGGCAAGGTCAAGGAAGCGGCAGCCGATCTGGATGAGGCCTCCGAGGCCGATCCGCACAACGCGCAGGTCTGGACCACGCGTGGACAGGCCTATGAGCGGCTGGGAGACAAGGCCAAGGCTGCGGCGTCCTACACCAGGGCCGTCTCGCTGCGTCCCCGCGACGATGCCGCGCGCAGCGGTCTCGCCCGCGTCGGCGGCTGACGGTCCGGGCCAGCGCAGGCGCCGGCTCAATCGGGGGTGGCGCCCTTCGGCAGAACCGAGTGGAACATCGACTTCATGCCCGACAGCACGTCGTCGGCAACATTGGTCTTCTTCGGCCGCGGCATGGAGGCGCCGGCGTCGGCACGCAGGTCGAGCGGCGGCGCGATCACCGGCAGGGGAATGTCAGCCGGGGGGGTGATTCGATTCGGGTCGTCGTTGGCGACCGAGGCCGTGTAGGACGGCGACGAACCACCATTGCCATAGCTCTCGGGCGAAGGCGTGGACACCGTGATCGGCGGCGGCAGCGGGCGGATCGCCGCGGGCTCCGTCGAGATGACGCGCGGAGCCTCGGGGACGCGGGTGGCTTCGCGCACTGCGGGGTCTGGGGTCCGCTCGGCCGACTTGATCTCGGCAGCTTTGGCCTCGGCAGCCTTGGCCTCGGCAGCCTTGGCCTCGGCAGCCTTGGCCTCCGCAGCCTTGGCCTCCGCAGCCTTGGCCTCCGCAGCCTTCTCAGCAGCTTTGCCTTCAGGCGACTTGCGAAGACGCTCGATGGCGGCACGTGCCAAATCGTTGGCGTCAGGGGTCACAGCCGGGGACGTCCCGGCCGGCGCGGAATTGGCCTCCACCACCGGAGCGGTGGCCGCCGGGGTCGACTTCGCCGCGGCCTTCTCGCGCGCCGGAGAGCGGCCATGCGAGGCGTTCTCGGCGGGCGTTGCGTCCGCAGCCTTGGCCTCGGGCTTGTCGGCAGCGGCCTTGTCCGTCACACCCTTGTCGGAGACGCTCTTCTCCGAGATGCCCTTGGCCTTGACGCCGGGCGCGGGAAGGTTGGCGGTGTCCGTCGGCTTGGCGTCCTTGCCGGCCTCGGCAGGCGCAACGACGGCCGCGGGGGTGTCCGGCGCCGGCTTGGCGTTGATATAGTGGTTAACGATGTAGGCCCCGATGATCGTCGCGAGCACCGAGGGGAAAATATCCATCGAGATTTTAGCGAGGTATTTCAGCATTTCTCGGCCACTCCCCGCGCGATCAGATGCGGGAACTTTGGGGCATTGTAAGGGATCAACTGCGACGGATCGATGGCAAAGGTAACCGCGGATTTACGGCTTCAGCTCGATCTCAAGGAACACGATCTCGGTTGAGGTTTCGTTAAGTACGTCGTGTTGGACGCCGGCCTTGCGGAAGTAAGATTTGCCGGCCGAAAGCTGCGCCTTGGACCGCTCGCCGTTGGCCGCAACGATGGTCATTTCGCCGGCGACGACGGGAACAATCACGTAGTCCATGCCGTGGGTGTGGTGGCCGGTGGCGCTACCCGGACCGAGCCGCCATTCGGTCACCCGGACCTGCTCATTGTCGACCTGGACCTCGGATCTGGCGGCAAGCATCGGAAACTTCTCCTGGGGCGCGACCCGGCCCGAAAGGGCCGCGTGAAGCGCAAATGGGGTCAGGGCACGAAAACCATGAACACGTAGACGGCAAATACCACCATATGGACCAGCCCGAACAGGACGTTTGTTCTGCCCGTGCCGAAGGTCAGCATGCTCAGGAAGAAGGTCAGGAGCAAAAGCACGCTGCCCTGGGCATTGAGGCCGAGCTCGAGCTCCTTGTCGAGCGCATAGGTGGCGGTGCCGACGGCCGGGATGGTCAAGCCGATGGTGGCAAGCGACGAGCCGAGCGCCAGGTTGATGCTCTTCTGGAGGTCGTTCTTGCGGGCCGCCGAGACCGCCGCGACGCCTTCCGGCATCAGGATCAGGAGTGCGACCAGGAGGCCGGTAAAGGCCGGCGGCGCACCGATCTTGACCGCGACGGCATCGACCACCAGGGAGAATTTCTTGGCGAGCAGCACGACCGCCAGCAGCGCAACCAGCAGCAGCACGACGCTGAGCACGAGCATCCGGCCCGACAAATGCGCCTCGCCGGCGCCGCCGTCTCCCCGCTCGTGCACGAAGTAATCCTTGTGCAGCACGGTCTGGGTGTAGAGGAACACCCCGTAGAGCGCGAGCGTGACCACGTCGACGAAACCGAGCTGAACCGCCGAATAGACCGGCCCCGGCGTCGTGGTGGTGTAATTCGGCATGACCAGCGTGATGGTCGCGAGCGCGAACAGGACGCTGAGATAGACGTTGGCGCCGGAAAGCTGAAAACCCTGCTCGCGATAGCGCAGGCCGCCGATGAAGATACAGAGCCCGACGAGGCCGTTGCAGACGATCATGACCACGGCGAACACGGTGTCGCGCGCCAGTTCCGGGGCCGGCTTGTCGCCCAGCATGATCGTGGTGATCAGCGCCACCTCGATGATCGTCACCGAGAGCGTGAGCACCAGCGTGCCATAGGGTTCGCCGACCCGTTCGGCGATCACTTCGGCATGATGAACCGCAGCGAACACCGTGCCGAACAGGACGACGAGCAGCACCGTCGCGAAGACGAGCCCGCTCAGCGACAGCGTGAACGCGTAGTCCGTCGCGCTGACGGCCGCGAACAGCAGCACCGCCAGCCCCGGAAAGAGCCAGGCCGACCGGGGCATCGGATTATGCGCGCTCATTCACCGCTTCCATTTGCTTGAATGAGCAGTAGCAAATCGGCCGGCAGATTCAATGCCAGCGCAGGATCGGGGCGACCGGCAGGAATGTCAGCAGCAGGAACAGCGGGATCAGCACGACACCGGCGCGCAGGAGATAGCCGAAGAAGCTCGGCATCTCGATGCCGTTCTCGCTGGCAATGCTGCTCACCATGAAGTTCGGCGCATTACCGATATAGGTGAGCGCCCCCATGTAGACTGCGCCCATGGAGATGGAGGCGAGCGTGCCCGACATCTCGTGCATCAGCGTCTGCGGGTCGCCGCCGGCGAGCTGGAAGAACAAGAGATAAGTCGGCGCATTGTCGAGGAATGCCGACATCAGGCCGGTGAACCAGAAATAGACGACCTCGCGCGGCGCTCCGTCCGGCCCCGTCACGGCCGACAACAGCCAGGCGAAGGCGCCCTGATGGCCGGCATTGAGCATGGCGATGACCGGGATGATGGCGACGAAGATGCCCGCAAACAGCTTTGCGACCTCGCGGATCGGTTCCCAGGTGAATCCGTTGGCCTGCCTGTGCTCGTCCGGCGTCAGCCAGACCGACAGCGCCGCAATTGCCAGCAGCACCACATTGCGGACGATGTCCTCCAGTTCCAGCCTGGTGCCGAGAATGTCGAACGCAATGCCGGGCTTCCACATCGCCGACGCCAGCAGGCTCGCGACGATGGCCGCGATCAGCACCAGGTTGACGAGGCCGCGGATCCGTACCGGTTCCAAGGGTCCGGCTTCGGGCGGCGGCGGCTCGCTGCGAAAGCGCCAGATGTCGACCGCGACGAAGATGGCGAGCAGCAGTCCGGCAACCATGGCGGTCTGCAGCCAGATGGTCCGCGTGGTCCAGAAGAAATCGACACCATGCAGGAAACCGACGAACAAGGGAGGATCGCCGAGCGGGGTCAGCGCGCCGCCGACATTGGCGACCAGGATGATGAAGAAGACGACGACATGGGCGTTGTGGCGCCGCGGCCGGTTGGCGCGGATCAAGGGACGGATCAGGATCATCGCGGCACCCGTGGTGCCGACGAGGCTCGCCCCGAACGTGCCGAGGGCGAGGATGCCGGCATTGGTCGCGGGCGTAGCCTTGATGTCGCCGGTAATGAGAATGCCGCCGGCCACGACATAGAGCGAGAACAGCAGCACGATGAAGCCGAGATATTCGGCGAGCATGGCATGGACGAGCGCCGCCAGCGTCGCCATGCCGCCGGCAAAGACGACGAGCGAGGCAAGGGCCAGCAGCGACCAGCCTGCGGCGATCTTGCCGTAGTGATGATGCCAGAATTTCGCAAACAGCAAAGGTCCGAGGGCGATCGACAGTAACAGACCAGTGAAGGGCAACGCGTAGGGCCAGCGCATCGCCGCGCCGTCGAGCCCGGTCGCGGCGAACGCGGTCTGCGGCAGCAGCACCAGGCAGGAGACCGCGAGCGCGGAACCGTAACGTGCGAACAAACTGTCAACCGCCAATGAAATCTCTCGCTGTTTCGATCGCGCCATATTGATCGAGATCGTCGTGCCCGCCGCCCGCCATGCGAACGAACCGCTTGGGATCATGGGCGAGCGCGAACAGACGCTCTCCGAACACGATCGGAATGGCAAGGTCATCGGTACCATGCATCACGAGGAGCGGCACAGTGACGCGCTCGATGCGCTGGTCCGAATGAAACGGATCGCGCATCAGAAATCGGACCGGAACGAACCAGAACGATGCAGCCGCAACGTCGGCCGTCGATTGATAGGGCGCCTCCAGGATCAGCTTGCCGACGCGATGCTCCGAGGCGACGGCAACCGCCACACCCGTCCCGAGCGAAAAGCCCCAGGCGACGATCCGTTCCGCCGCATAGCGGGCGGTGGTGAAGGCGTAGGCGGCCGCGGCGTCGCGCAACAGGCCCTGTTCGCTCGGCGCGCCGCTGGAGCCGGCATAGCCGCGATAGGACAGTGCAACGAGGCCGGTGCCGTCGGCCGTGATCGCCTTGAGGCGGCTGACACGTCCGGCGAGAAAATCGCCATTGCCGGGAAAGTAGAGGATCACGGGGCGCCCCGGCCTCGCCGGCACGTGCCAGACGATCACCTTCTCGCCATCGGAGCTGCTCAGAACTTGCTCTTCCGCCTCGGGAAGTCCTGCGGCATCCGGCGCGGTGCGGCCGACGGGCGGAATCGGAAACAGCATCTCGCGCTGGCGCACATAGAGCACGACCAGACCGGCACAATAGACGGTCACGAGCAGGATGACGGTCCATTTGGCGATGGTGATCATTGCGCGGTCGGCCTCAGGTGCAAGCTCAGGGCTTGCGATGGCTCCGCAGCAATTTCATGACGTCCGGCCGGAGGTTCGCGGGTACGTCGCGACAGCCGCACGCCGCCTTGTGGGCGGCGTGCCATGCGACGCGCTGCTCGCGTGTCGCCTTGGGTGGCATGCGATGAGACCGGTGCCATTCCCTGTTGATGGCCACGGTCGATTTCTCGTTGCGCTACATCGCCTTGACGATGTTCTCGGTGACCTTCTTGGCGTCGCCGAGCAGCATCATGGTGTTGTCGCGGTAGAACAGCGGATTGTCGATGCCGGCGTAACCCGAGGCCAGCGAGCGCTTGATGAACATCACGGTGCCGGCCTTCCAGACCTGGAGCACGGGCATGCCGTAGATCGGCGAGGTCTTGTCCTCCTCGGCCGCGGGGTTGGTGACGTCGTTGGCTCCGATCACGAAGGCGATGTCGGCCTGCGCGAATTCGGAGTTGATATCCTCGAGCTCGAACACCTCGTCATAAGGCACGTTGGCTTCGGCGAGCAGCACGTTCATGTGGCCGGGCATGCGGCCTGCGACCGGGTGAATGGCGTACTTCACCTCGACGCCTTCCTTCTTCAGCATGTCCGCCATCTCGCGCAGCGCGTGCTGGGCCTGCGCCACCGCCATGCCGTAGCCGGGCACGATGATGACCTTGGAGGCGTTCTTCATGATGAAGGCGGCGTCGTCCGCCGAGCCGAGCTTGGCGGGCTTCTGCTCGCCCGTACCGCCGCCGGCCGCAGCGGTCTCGCCGCCGAAGCCGCCGAGGATGACCGAGATGAAGGACCGGTTCATCGCGTGGCACATGATGTAGGACAGGATCGCACCCGACGAGCCGACCAGCGCGCCGGTGATGATCAGCGCGGAATTGCCGAGCGTGAAGCCGATGCCGGCCGCGGCCCAGCCGGAGTAGGAGTTCAGCATCGAGATCACGACCGGCATGTCGGCGCCGCCGATCGGGATGATCATGAGCACGCCGAGCGCGAGCGCCAGGATGGTGATCATCCAGAAATCGAACGCGCCGCCGGTGAGGACGAGACGGACGATGAAGAACACCAGCGCCGCGGCGAGCGCGATGTTGATGATGTGGCGTGCGGGCAGGATGATCGGCGCACCGCTCATCCGCGCGGACAGTTTCAGGAACGCGATCACCGAGCCGGTGAAGGTCAGCGCGCCGATGGCGACGCCGAGCGACATCTCGACCAGGCTCTGCGGATGGATGTTGCCGGGGGTGCCGATGTCGAAGGCCTCGGGCGCGTAGAACGCGCCGGCGGCGACCAGCACCGCGGCCATGCCGACCAGCGAGTGGAAGGCGGCGACCAGTTCCGGCATCGAGGTCATCGGCACGCGGCGGGCGATCACCGCACCGATGCCGCCGCCGATCGCGACCGCGAGGATGACCAGCACCCACGCCACCCCGTCAGCCGGCGGATGGCTTGCCAGCGTCGTGGCGACCGCGATCGCCATGCCGATCATGCCGAACAGATTGCCCTGGCGCGACGAAGCCGGGCTCGACAGCCCGCGCAGCGACAGGATGAACAGCACTCCCGCCACGAGATACAAAAATGCAGAGAGGTTAGCGCTCATCTCAGGTCCCCATTATCCCTTCAGCCCGAGGTGGCCGCTTACTTCGACTTCTTCTTGTACATCGCCAGCATGCGCTGGGTGACAAGGAAGCCGCCAAAGATGTTCACGCAGGCGAAGATGAGCGCGACGAAGCCGAAGCCGCGCGCCCAGCCCGAGCCGCTCGAAACCATGCCGACGCCGACCGCGAGCAGCGCGCCGACCACGATCACCGAGGAGATCGCGTTGGTCACGCTCATCAGCGGCGTGTGCAGCGCGGGGGTCACCGACCACACCACGAAATAGCCGACGAAGACGGCGAGGACGAAGATCGACAGCCGGAAGATGAAGGGGTCGACGACCTGTGCAGCATGCTCCATGGCGGGTCTCCTTAAACCTTCGGCTGGAAGTTCGGGTGGATGACGGCGCCGTCTTTCGTGAGCGCAGTGGCCTTGACCAGCTCGTCGTCCCAGTTGACGGCGAGCTTCTTCTCCTTCTTGTCGACCATGGTCTCGATGAAGGAGAACAGGTTGCGCGCGTAGAGGCTGGACGCCGAGGCCGCAACGCGGCCGGCGACATTGGTGTAGCCGACGATCTTGATGCCATCGAGGTCGACGACCTCGCCGGCCTTGGCGCCCTCGACGTTGCCGCCGCGCTCGACGGCAAGATCGACCAGCACCGAACCCGGCTTCATCGACTTGACCATCTCGCCGGAGACGAGCTTCGGCGCGGGCCGGCCCGGAATCAGGGCCGTGGTGATGACGATGTCCTGCTTCTTGATGTGCTCGGCGGTCAGCGCGGCCTGCTTGGCCTGGTACTCCTTGGACATTTCCTTGGCGTAGCCGCCGGCGGTCTGCGCGTTCTTGAATTCCTCGTCCTCCACGGCGAGGAATTTAGCACCGAGCGATTCGACCTGCTCCTTGGTGGCGGGACGCACGTCGGTCGCGGTCACGACGGCGCCGAGACGGCGCGCGGTCGCGATCGCCTGGAGGCCGGCGACGCCGACGCCCATCACGAACACTTTTGCCGCGGGCACGGTGCCGGCCGCCGTCATCATCATCGGGAAGGCGCGACCGAACGCCTCGGCGCCCTCGATCACGGCGCGATAGCCGGCGAGGTTCGCCTGCGAGGACAGCACGTCCATCACCTGCGCGCGGGTGATGCGCGGCATCAGCTCCATTGCGAAGGCGGAGACGCCCGCATCGGCCATCGTCTTCAGCGCGGCCTCGTTGCCGTAGGGATCCATGATGGCGATGACGAGCGCGCCGCGCTTGTACTGCGACAGCTCCGACGCCTCGGGACGCTTCACCTTGATGATGATGTCGGCATCCTTCAGCGCGTCTGCACTGACGGCGGCACCCGCAGCGGTAAATTCGGAATCCGGCAGGCCCGATTTGAGGCCGGCGCCCGGCTCGACGGCGATCTCGGCGCCCAGCGCCTTGAACTTCTTCACCGTATCAGGCGAAGCGGCGACACGCGGCTCCGACGGATCGATTTCCTTGGCAACGGCGATCTTCATAGGTCCTCCGGCGGCGCGGGACAGCGCGCGCGCAAACTTGAGCGTTACTCCCGCGGCGTTCGTTACCGGTTTTAGCACCGGCTTGGATGCAAATATTCTGGGCAGCTGCTGCCGCTGGCGTGTGCAGCTGCTGAACAGGTCAGGTCAGGAAGATCGCCATCAGGATCACGATGAGCGCGACCGAGGCCGTGCCGTACTTCACCAGCTTGATGAAGCCCTCGTAGGTCTGCTCGTGGGCAACGTAGTCGTTGCCGTCGGCGGTGCTGTACGCCACTTCGCTATGATCAGCCATGGAATGTCCCCAGTCGAAAGTTCAATTCTTAGGCTGGGATACCGCAAAGTTTCGGGCAGGGCAACGGCAGGCGGGCGCGGTTTTCCTGCAAATCAGGCCATTTGGAATTCCAATGGTCGCGAATCGGGCTATCGCACTGCTCAGGCCTGAGGGCTCGCGGTCTGTCGCGGCAGCGCCGGCAAGCCGAGCGCCTCGCGCACCTTGTCGACAGCGCTCTCCCCGGCCTCGGTGAACCGGCCCATGCGCGGCGCCGTGCCGGGCCCGACCGCAACGGAGTGGTCACCGGCCAGGAAGCCATGGGTCATGTGAAACCCCAGCGCGCGATAGACCTCGAACTGCTCCTCCGAGAAGAACTGGTCGCCGGTGGTCTCGTGGGGAAACGTGGCGTTCCGCCGCGCATAGTCGCGGATGTAGTCGTTCTCGTCGCTGGAGAGCGAGGACTTGATGTAGACGAGATAACCCCTGTCGTCGCCGCCATAGTCGATGACGCCGATCGCGACGTGGACGTGATCCCTCGCCGCCTCGTCCGGGGCGGCGGCGGTCTGCGCGGACTTGCTGTCGGCATTCCCCGCCATGATGGCGCGCGTGCGGTCGCGAATCGGCGTCCAGGGCAAATCGATACGGACGCCGAGATCGATGCGGGCATAACGCTGGAGCTTCATCAGCGAGGCAAAATTCATCGGCGCGTCGGCTTCGGCGTCGACCGCGATGATCACCTTACAGCGCCGGCGCAGCAGCTCGTAGACGCCGAGATTCTCGATGTGGCCGCCGTCGGTAAGATAGACGCCGTCGCTGTTCTCGTAGAGACGGCCCGAGATTTCCGACCACAGGAACAGCGGCGTGGAGCGGCGCTGCGGCCGGGCCGTGGCCTCGACGTAACGCGGATTGTTCAGCCAGTAGCCCAGCCGCACGTTGAGGAGCGCGAGCGTCGGCGTCAGCGCCTTGATCGAGTTCGAGCCCATGTTCGACGATGCCGCCGCCCCCGAGATCGCCATGGCGGTGGCGAGGTCGAGGCTCTGCTCCAAACGCTCGACCGCCGGGGTCCTGGCGTAGCGCGTCGCCTCGCTGCCGACATAGAGCGGCGAGAAGACGAAGAAGTCCGCGTTGCGGCCGCGCCGGTTGGCGAAGTCGGAGCCCTGGATGTTCAGCGCCGTGTTGATGAGATGATAGGGCGCCCCCAGCTTCGGCGCAGCAGGCTGGCCACCCGTCGCGGCGCCGTCATCGGCCACCGCATAGAGCTCGCTCAGCTTCATCCGGTCGAGCGGCTTGAAATCGCGGCCCTGGTCGAGGCTTGCCTCGGCGCGCGCGATGTTGCCGTCCGCCGAACGGCCGGGATCGAACAGAAACGCCTTGCTCAGCCGATCGCGATACAGGCGGTGCAGCGAATTCGCGTTGGGCGCCAGCGACCAGGACATCGCAAACAGCAGCATGCCGACGAGCGCATACAGGATCACTAGGGGCAGGCTATGCGAATAGCCGGAGCCTGCATCCATCCAATAGAATTGTCGCGCGACGTTGCTCGCCGCGAATCTGAGCCAGACCGGCACGTGCGAGACCGGCGTCAGCCACTCCATCGTCGCCGTCGGTGCCGCAGGCTGCGGCGAGATCTCGGCCGAAAAGGTGCCCGCGCCCGCGTCGAACGCGATCTTGCCCGCCAGATTGCCTGACACCGCCACGGTCGACTTGCTCGCGGCAAGACAACTCCTCTGCCCGACGGCGACAAAAGGCGCCTGGCATTTCTCGATCGGGTCGTTGGCGATGCCCCAATAGGACAAATAGAGATAGGCGACCCAGATGATCAGCGGCAGCGCGAGGCCCGCGATCCACAGCGCGACCTTGGCGAGGATCGCAAGCACCAGCGAGCCCCATTGCGAGGAGACGCTGTTGCCCTTGAGGAATTCGGCGAATTGCTGCCTGAAGGCCGTGACGAACACGCCGATCGGCGCGGCGATCGCGGCGAGTGCCTTGATCCAGGTGACGGCGACACCGCCGACCGGTCCGCCGATCGCGTCGCTGTCGACGACATCGAACATCTGCGACAGCATGAAGGGCTGGAACTCGAAGAAGGCGATCACCGCAAGCAGCACCAGGAAGGTCGCGCCCGCGGTCGGCCAATGCGAACGGAACTCCTGGCGCTTTTCGGGGCTCGCCAATGATTGCTTGAGCGCCCAGACGAAGAACAGGGCAATCCCGATGATCCCAGTCGCGAGCGTCAGCGCGAAATGCTTGATCTGCAGGATGCGGGCGAAGTCGCAGGCGATGCCGAGCAGGAACGCGATGGCCGCGGCATAGGTGAGAAAGATCGTCGGACCCATGCCGCGCTCGGCGCGAAAGAAGTGATAGGCAATTCCCGCGCAGGCAAGCAGCCCCAGCGCGAAGATCGTGCCGATCGGCGCAAAGCCGAAGCTATCTGCGATCCAGCCGAAATGGTGCAGCTCACATTGCGGCAACGCGCCGTCGGCGAGATCGACGCCGAAGAAGTTCGCGACCGTCAGGCAGCTCCGCAGCGGGGTCGACCAGATGGTGACCGCAGCGAGCAGCAGCACGACCGGCAGCGTCAGCCCTATATTGGCGATCAGGCCGCGCACCACGATCGCCATTCCTGTCAGGAGGTCGCGGAAGCCGGCCGGGATCAGATAGTTGGAATAATTCCTGATGTGGCCGACCGACGGCGTATCGCTGATCTCGCTGGCGGTCACGGTTGCGCCGGCCGGCCGCTGGCCGAACACGAAACGTCCCGTCACCGTCATGCTCGAGCTGAGCGAGGTGCCGATATAGCCGCCGCCCGACACGGTGGAGAGATAGTCGATCCGCCCGATCAGATCGTGATGGTTCAAGGCCTGGAGCACGCCAAGGCACATGGCCGAGGAGCGGATGCCGCCGCCGGATAGCGCGAGCCCGACGACGTCGAGCATCTGGCAGGCATCTACGCCGTCGGGATCAATCCGCCGCGCCGGCTCGCGGCGGGTGTTGATCGCCTCGATCTCGTCGCGAACGATCTGCTGGTGCTTCTCGCACCAGGGTGTTTCCTCGTCGAAGGCTGCGGCGTTTCGTGCTCCGGGTCCCGGGACTTGTCCCTGATCGGGCATCATGACCTCCCGGACGGCAATGGGCGATCAGCAATCGAGAGTTGAAGAAATGGATCAAATATCTATAGGGTTAGTCTCGCCTCCGGCTTGAACGTTCAACGCCGGCGAGCAGGATCTCAAGGCCCGTCTCGAAGGTCGCGTCAAAATGCGCCGGCTGAAAATACGGCGCGGCCGCCGCGAGATGCTTGAAGCTTGCGGCGATCGCTTCATTCGAGACCGGTTCCGCCGATGAGGGACCGCGAGCATAGCCCGCCGTCTCATCCAGCGCGGCACCCGTCAGATAATAGCCGAGCTCTCGAAAATAGATCGCGGCCTCGCGATCGGAAAAGCCGGCCTCGCGCAGGATGCCGATGATGCCGTCGATATAGGCGACCCCGGCGGGTGTGTTGAGCCGGTGCACCGCGAAGAACGGGAAGAACGCCGGGTGCTTGAGCGCCATGGCGCGGAAGCCGTGGGCGGCCCGGCGCAGGCGCTCGCGCCAGTCCCATTGCGGCTCCCTCACCACGTGCGCCTCCGCGAGCATCAGGTCGATCAGCGCATCCATCAGATGCGCCTTGCTCGGAAAGTGATGATAGATGCTCATCGCCTCGCAGCCGAGCGCCTCGCCGAGCCGGCGCGTCGAGAGCTTGGCCAGTCCATCGCGATCGACCAGCGCCATCGCGGCGGCAGCGATCCGCTCGCGCGACAGCCCCCTGCCTCCTTCACGCGCCGCCGCCCGCTTCCGTGGGGCAGTTGAGGCTTTCCGGCCGACTCTGGCTCTTCTGGTCATGACATCCGAATCGAAACCGCTTGCAACCTTACACCGCAAGGCGATATTGTGGAATCAACTTACACCGTAAGGGTGGAGCGAAACGATGTCAGCGATTGACCTGTTTGGCCTGCTGGTGCCCGTGACCTATCTTGCGATGCTCGCCATCGAGCGCCTGATCCCGGCGCGGCAGTTTCCCGACATTCCCTATTGGCGGCTCAGGGGATTCTGCTTCCTGACGGTGCAAGGTCTGCTGGCGGCGTTGACCCCGTTGCTGATCCCGGAAGCCTGGCTGGAGCGGCACAGGCTGATGGATCTCACCGGCCTCGGCGTCGCCGGCGGCGCGGTGCTCGGCTATGCCGTGCTGTCACTCGTCAATTACGGCTGGCACCGCAGCGCGCACAGATTTCCCGTGATGTGGCGGCTGTTCCATCAGATCCATCACAGCCCGCAACGCATGGACATGTCGGGCGCGGCGCTCTTTCATCCACTGGAGACGATCGCGTTCTTTGCGATCGCGTCGGTGGTGACGACGCTGGTCCTCGGGCTCGATCCGGTCGCGGCGGCTGCGACCGGCTACATCGCCGCCTTCTACGGTTACTTCCAGCACATGAACGTGCGTACCCCGCAATGGCTCGGCTTCATCATCCAGCGGCCGGAGGCGCACTGCATCCATCACCAGCGTGACGTGCACGCCTTCAACTATGGCGACCTGCCGATCTGGGACATGCTGTTCGGCACCTTCCGCAATCCGGCGAGCTTCGATGGCCCGGTCGGCTTCGACAAGCCCGCGACCGATCGGCTTGGCGCGATGCTCGGCTTCGTCGACGTGAACGAACCCGCGGCCGGGCAGAACAGCCTCGGCCGCGGCCCCAACGCAAGCATCTGACGCGCGTGGTCTACGCGGCTCAGCCCATCGCCTCGAGCTCGTCGATCATGCCGGCGATGACACTCAGGCCGCCGTCCCAGAACTTCGGGTCCTTGGCATCGAGCCCGAACGGACGCAGCAACTCGGAATAATGCTTGGTGCCGCCGGCGGCGAGCATGTCGAGATAGCGCTCGGCAAAGCCCTCGGCCGCGTTCTCGTACACGGCATAGAGCGAGTTCACGAGACAATCGCCGAAGGCATAGGCGTAGACGTAGAACGGCGAATGGATGAAGTGCGGGATGTACATCCAGTAGTTCTCGTAGCCCGCCTTGATCTCGATCGCCGGCCCGAGGCTTTCGCCTTGCACCGACAGCCAGATCTCGCCGAGCCGCGTCGCGGTGAGCTCGCCGTTCTTGCGCTCGGTGTGGACCGCGCGCTCGAAGGAGTAGAACGCGATCTGCCGCACCACGGTGTTGATCATGTCCTCGACCTTGCCGGCGAGCAGCGCCTGGCGCTGCTTGGCGCTCTTGGTCTGCGCGAGCAGCCGCCGGAAGGTCAGCATCTCGCCGAACACGCTGGCGGTCTCCGCCAGCGTCAGCGGCGTCGGCGCCATCAACGCGCCGTTCTTCGCAGCCAGCACCTGATGCACGCCGTGGCCGAGCTCGTGCGCGAGCGTCATCACGTCGCGCGGCTTGCCCTGGTAGTTCATGAGCACATAAGGGTGCGCGGAGGGCGTGGTCGGATGCGAGAACGCACCCGGCGCCTTGCCCGGCCGCACCGGCGCGTCGATCCAGCGATCGGTGAAGAAGCGCTCGGCGATATCAGCCATTTTGGGCGAGAAGCCACGATAGGCCGTCAGCACCATGTTGCGCGCATCGGGCCAGCCGATGACGTCAGTCGCGGCAAAGGGCAGCGGCGCGTTGCGGTCCCAATAGGCCAGCCGCTTCTTGCCGAACCATTTTGCTTTCAGCGCATAATAGCGATGCGACAATTTCGGATAGGCTGCACGGACGGAGGCGACCAGCGCATCGACGACCTCGCGCTCGACGCGGTTGTTGAGGTGGCGGGAATCCGCGACGTCCTGAAACCCGCGCCAGCGATCGGAGATGTCCTTGTCCTTGGCAAGCGTGTTGGTGATCAGCGCAAAGGTGCGCTCATTGGCCTTGAAGGTCTTTGCCAGCGCTTCCGCCGCGCTCTTGCGCTTCGAGCCGTCGCGGTCCTGCAGGAAGTTGAGTGTCGGCTCGATCGCCAGCTCCTTGGCCCCGACCTTGAAGCGCAATCCGGAGATGGTCTGGTCGAACAGCCGGTTGAAGGCGGAATAGCCGGTCTGCGCCTTCTCCAGGAACAGCTGCTCGAGCTTGTCGTCGAGCTGGTACGGCTTCTCCTTGCGGAGATCCTCGATCCATGGGCGGTAGTGCGCGAGCTCAGGGGCCTGCATCGCGCGGTTCAAAATATCGTCATCGACACGGTTGAGCTCGAGCGCAAAGAACAGAAGATGCGTGGACGCTGCCGTCAGCCGCTCGGAGACATCGCCGTAAAACTTTGAAATCGCAGGGTCCACGCTGTCACCGGCATGGACGAGGCCGGCATAGGAGCCAAGGCGGCCGGCGAGATCGTCGATCGCCTCATAGCGTCGCACGGCCTCCGCGAGCCATTTTCCGCCATCTTCGTTTGCTGTCCCTGTCGCGAGCTTGCCCTTGTAGTCGGTCTCGAACGCGACGCAGTCGGCATCCATCTTTTCGAGATCGCGTGCCACTTCCGGCGCATCGATCCCGGAATAGAGATCGGCGAGGTTCCACTCGGGAAGCTTGCCGGTCTTGCTCGCAGGCTTTGCGAGTGACGTCTTGGAGGACTTTGCCTTGGCTGCAGATTTCTTGACGGCCGATGTCTTGACGGCCGATGTCTTGGCGGCAGGCTTGCGGAGAGCGGGCTTTTTAAGAGCGGACTTTTTTAGGGCGTTCTTGGAGCGCGAATTCATTGTGTGGGAAACCTGTGTTCAACAATCGCGGCGGCGGGCGGGGGCATCAAGGTTTAAGAGTGCGTTAATCGGCTTCGGCCAGAGTGACCCGATTCGAGACAGATAGTAGTAGCGTGCGGGGAGCACCATGGCTGCCAGTATTTTGATCGCCGACGACGACGCCGTAGCCCGCCGGCTGGTCGAGAACATGGTGCAGAAATGCGGCTATGAGACGGTCGTCGTGGACTCCGGCGATGCCGCGATCGCCGCGCTCACCGCCCCGGACGCGCCAGCCATCGACGCCGTGATCCTCGATCTCGTCATGCCTGGCCTCGACGGTATGGGCGTGCTGGCGAAAATCCGCGAAGCAGGCCTCAGCGTTCCCGTTATCGTGCAGACCGCCCATGGCGGCATTGACAACGTGATCTCGGCGATGCGCGCAGGCGCGGCCGATTTCGTGGTCAAGCCGGTCGGCGTGGAGCGGCTCCAGGTCTCGCTTCGCAACGCTCTCAACGCCTCCGCGCTCAAGGGCGAATTGCAGCGCATCCGGCACAGCCGCGAGGGGCGGCTGACCTTCTCCGATATCATCACCCGCGCCGAGGCCATGGCGCCGGTCATGCGCGCCGCGCAGAAGGCCGCGAACTCCGCCATTCCCGTGCTGATCGAAGGCGATTCAGGCGTCGGCAAGGAGATGTTCGCGCGCGCCATCCATGGCAGCGGCGAGCGCAAGACCAAGCCCTTCGTCGCGGTCAATTGCGGCGCGATCCCCGACAACCTCGTCGAGTCCATTCTGTTCGGCCATGAAAAGGGTGCCTTCACCGGCGCCACCGAGCGGCACATGGGCAAGTTCGTCGAGGCCCATGGCGGCACGCTGTTTCTGGACGAGGTCAGCGAGCTGCCGCTGACCGCGCAGGTCAAGCTGCTGCGCGCGCTCCAGGAAGGCGCCGTGGAAGCCGTCGGTGGCCGCAAGCCGGTCAAGGTCGACGTCCGCATCGTCTCGGCGACGAACCGCAAGCTGCTGGAGCGGGTGAAGCAGGGACACTTCCGGGAGGACCTGTTCTATCGTCTGCACGTGCTGCCGCTGACCATCCCCTCGCTGCGAGCCCGACGCGAGGACATCCCGCATCTGCTGCGGCATTTCCTGGCGCGCTTTGCCGCCGAGGAGAACCGCCAGATCACCGGCATCAGCGGCGAGGCCATGGCCCATCTCGCCCAGCTCGACTGGCCCGGCAACATCCGCCAGCTCGAAAACGCGGTCTATCGTGCGGTGGTGATGAGCGACGGCGACCAGCTCGGCCTCAATGATTTCCCCCTGCTCGCCTCGCAGCCGCAACCCATCAACGAGATTCCGACCGCGCCGCTGATGCTCGAGCCGACGGCCACCCCTTCGGTGGTATCGGGTAATGAAATACCAATCGCTCCGCTCCCCGCCGCGGGAACTCTGGCCATGCTGACCCCGACCGGCGACGTCCGTCCGCTCGACGACATGGAGAACGAGATCATCCGCTTTGCGATCTCGCATTATCGCGGCCAGATGTCCGAAGTGGCCCGCCGCCTCAAAATCGGCCGCTCCACCCTCTACCGCAAACTCGACGAGGCCGGGGTTCCCGGACATGGCGGGAAAAGCGGCGAGGAGACGCACTGAGCCTCATGCGAACGGAGGTTCGCAGGGCGATGCGAGAGTGGCTGTAAGCCGTTCGCATGACGACAGAATTCGACCGCGACTTGAACCGTGACTTGGAAGTGACAGACACAGGGAAAAGCGCGCGGGGCAAGCGCACAATCCGTTGCCAAGAGGCGCCCTTGAAGTCAGTTTGGCGTGAGTTGTCCCGGTTAGCGCTGGCTGCAAAATCGGGGCCTGTATATCGTCTGCGTGGGAATCGTTGCGTGCAGGCGTGCAACTTTCGAGAGGCCGGCGCGATTTAGCCGAAGCTCATTAGGCGATAACGAAGCTGTTCCATGAGGGACAGTTCACCCGAGGGGTGCGACACAATGCGGAACTGTTTGAACCACCGTGCGGGCTTCGACCGTGTCTTGATGACGGTCGCGGCAACCTTCCTCACGGTGTCGGCCAGCGCGGCCCTGGCGCAGGATCAGGCGCGCAGCAGCGCCGCCGAGCTCGCGATCGAAGCCGCGATCCCGCGTCCCGAGCCGGCCAACGTCCCGCCGCCGACCGCTTCCGACATCAAGCTCGACACCACCGCCACCGTTCAGGATCCTGCCAAGGAAACTGCGAAGGATCCGGTGAAGGCGGAGGCTGCGCCCGCGCCGGCCGCAGACAAGGTCGAGACCAAGCCGGCCGACATTGCCACCACGCCCGTGCCCGAGGCGCCGAAGAGCGAGACCGCCAAAACCGAACCAGCGAAGTCCGAACCCGCGAAGGCGGATACCGCAACTGCAACGCCGGCCGCGCCTGCCGCTCCCGCCACGGCAGCGGCTCCGGCGACCGAGCCGGTGAAGGCCGCGAGCAACGTTCCCGCCGCCGATCAGCCGGTCGCCGACAAGCTCAAGGATATCATCGGCGCCAAGACGTCGCGCTATTTCGACCGCAAGAACGAGCGCGCGGCGATCGAGAAATTTTATGGCGCACGCGACTTCGCGCCGGTCTGGACCCAGGGCGGCAGCCTGACCGCTGCAGCCAAGGGCGTCATCGCCCGGCTGAAGGACGCGGCCTCCGACGGTCTCAACCCCGCAGACTATGCGGTGCCGGATTTCGCCGGCGCCACCACGCCGGATGCGCTCGCCGATGCCGAGCTGAAGCTCACCGCCAGCATGTTCGACTATGCGCGCCAGGCCCAGAGCGGCCGCATGCATTGGTCGCAGGTCTCTGGCGACATCCTCTATCCCGAGCATCCGGTCGACCCGAACGAGGTGCTCGCCAAGATCACCACCGCGACCGACGCATCCGCCGCGCTCGACAGCTACAACCCGCCGCACAAGCTCTACAAGGAGCTGAAGGCCAAGCTCGCGGAGCTGCGTGGTCAGGGCAACGGCCCGGTGATCGAGATCGCCGACGGCCCGTCGCTGAAATACATCCCGGCCACCAAGAAGCAGGCTGAGATCGTCGTGGAAGATCCGCGCGTGCCGCAGCTCCGCGCCAAGCTCGGTCTCGCCGAGAACGCGAACGATACCCGCTACGACGCCACTGTCGCCGGCGCCGTGCGAAAATTCCAGAGCGGCGCCGAGATGAAGGCGACCGGCATTCTCGACGACAAGACGGTCAAGGCGCTCAACACGCCCAAGCGCGACAAGCAGATCGACGTCGTGCTGGTCAACATGGAGCGCTGGCGCTGGCTGCCGCGCGACCTCGGCGCGCCCTCGCTGGGCGATGCCTATGTGATCCTCAACATTCCCGACTACACGCTGAAGGTGATGCAGCGCGGCCAGCAGGTCTGGACCACCCGCGTCGTCACCGGCAAGCCGGGCACGCATGCGACCCCGCTGCTGACCGAGACGATGAAGTACATCACGGTCAACCCGACCTGGAACGTGCCGCCGTCGATCGTCTACAACGAATACCTGCCGGCGCTTCAGCAGGACCCGACCGTGCTGCAGCGCATGGGCCTCAAGCTCGAACAGAACCGCGACGGCTCGGTGCACATCTCGCAGCCTCCAGGTGAAGCCAACGCGCTCGGCCGCATCCGCTTCAACTTCCCGAACAAGTTCCTGGTCTATCAGCACGACACGCCGGACAAGAACCTGTTCGCCAGGGAAGATCGCGCCTTCAGCCATGGCTGCATGCGCGTGCAATATCCGGATCAATATGCGTCCGTGCTGCTCAACATCGCCATGCCGAACGAGAAGTACACGCCCGAGCGCGTGCGCAGCATGTACGGCAAGAGCGAGGTAGACCTGAAATTCCCGACGCCGGTCCCGGTCAACATCACCTATCAGACCGCCTTCGTGGACGATGCCGGCAAGCTGCAATTCCGCAAGGACGTCTATGGCCGCGACGCGACCATGATCAACATCCTGAAGAACACCCGCGGCAAGGATCTCGAGGCCGTGGTTGCGCACTCGCAGCCGAGCTATTCGCGCCCGGCAACGACCCTGCCCTCGGGCGTTGCGGTGGCCAACAATGGCGGCGGCTTCGGCTCGTCCGGCCCGAACTTCTTCGAGCGGCTGTTCGGAGGCGGAGCCCCAACCCCGCCGCCGGCTCCGGTCGGCCGCCGGTCCCAGCAGCAGCGGGTATTTACCCGTTAATCCCCGCGGGACCTCCGCCTTTCGAATTCTGCAATGAAATCAACGGCTCCGTCCCAAGGACGGGGCCGTTTAACGTTAACCATTGTCCACTTGCCCCCCGGGCCACGGGCGTTTTTTTGCCACAGTCAACCGGTTAGGATTGTATTCTGACTTGGTTTGGGGGCGGGAAGGTCAACCTCGAATTAACCTTCTCGCTTTAAGAAAGCGTTCATCCTCTTTCGCGCGCTAACGGGGTTGGCGGGAGAGTCCATTTTGAACGCTCGTCGACTGGGTGGGCTCATACGTGCTGACGGGTCTCGCACGCCAATTCGCTGTGCTGTCGTTGTCCCATGCGGGAGTGAAGGTCGGATCCAGGATCGGCCTCGCTGCCGCATTGCTGCTGGCTGCCGCCGGCTCGGTTCATAACGCTGCCGCGCTGAACGAGACCAAGACGCTCTCCTTCCACCACACCCATTCCGGCGAAGACCTCACCGTCACCTTCAAGCGCGACGGGCGCTACGACGAAGCGGCGCTGAAGCAGCTTAACCATTTCCTGCGCGACTGGCGCACCCAGGACGAGACGGTCATGGACCGCCGCCTGTTCGACATCATCTGGGAAGTCTATCGCGACGTCGACGGCAAGCAGCCGATCCAGATCATCTCCTCCTACCGCTCCCCCGCCACCAACGCCATGCTTCGCCGCCGCTCCTCCGGGGTGGCGCGCTTCAGCCAGCACATGCTGGGACATGCGATGGACTTCTACATTCCGGGCGTGCCCCTGGAGCAGATCCGCTTCGCCGGCCTGCGCCTGCAGCGCGGCGGCGTTGGCTTCTATCCGACCTCGGGCTCGCCCTTCGTGCATCTGGACACCGGCAGCATCCGGCACTGGCCGCGCATGACGCATGACCAGCTCGCCCGCGTCTTCCCGGACGGCAAGACGGTGCATCTGCCGACCGACGGCAATCCGCTGAAGGGCTATGAACTCGCCAAGGCCGAGATCGAGCGCCGCGGCAATGGCGATGATTCCGGCAGCAGCAAGCCGAACTTCTTCGCAGCGCTGTTCAAGGGCAAGTCGGCTGCGCCGGCCGCCAGCAGCGACGAGGATGACGAGGGCGCGCCTGCGCCGGCCGCAAAGCCGTCGGCACCGACCGTCGTCGCAGCCGCCGCCAAGCCCGCCGAACTCGTGCCGACGCCGCGTGCCAAGCCGCAAATCGCCAATGCGATCCAGCTCGCCTCGGCCGATGCGCAGCTCGTTGCGCCGCCCAAGCCGAAGCCCGCGCCGGTGGCCGACAAGGCCGCTTCCGGCAAGCCGGAGACCCCGGCCGACATCATCAATGCCCGCGGCTTCTGGGATGACGTCCCGGCCGCACCGCAGCAGGCAACGCCGGCGCAGATCGCCGCGTTGAAGGCGCGCCAGGCCCTTGCCGCCGCCACCGATCCGCAACCCACCGCAAGCGTGTCCAATTCGGCCCTTCAGGCGCTGGCTTTCGCGCCGGCCGCCTCCCCGGTCGACCGCGCCAACGTCGTCGCCGCCTCGGCCCCGATCCCGCGGTCCGCGCGGCCCCGCAACGTCGCCCAGGCGACCGAGATCAACACCGTGGTCGGCAAGAGCGTCGACGGCATGGTCGCGACCGCAACCCGCCTCTCAGCCGCCAAGGGCGAGAGCGTCTGGCTCAAGATCGTGATGCTGTCGCCGAGCGCCAGCCGCGCGATGTCGGTCACGCTGATGGGCGAGCTCGATACGGCAGCGCTGCGTGGCTATTTCGTCAAGCCGCACAGCGTGATCGCGATGGGTTTTGCCGACGATCCGATGCAGGGCCTGTCCTGCGAGACGTTCTCCGGCAGCGCCACCGCAAAACTCCAGACGACGTCGTTCGTGGTCCGCACGGCCGCGCTGCGCTGATAGCTTCCACAAGCTCGGTCACGTCGCCCGGATGGAGCGCAACGCAATCCGGGAATCGCCGCGGGTGTCGAGAGATCCCGGATTCCGCTGCGCTCCATCCGGGCCACGCGTGACCTACTTGGCCTTCCTGCCCCGCCGGTCGAGATGGTAGGTCAGCGCCAGCGACAGGCAGATCGATAGCTCCTGCTTCGGCAGCTTGCCCGTCACCGGCACCAGCAATGCCCGGGTCTGCCGGTATTCGAACCGGTCGGGAAAGCGCTCGCGAAAATCGTCGATCAGGGTCGTCTTGCAGTTGAACAGGATGGCGGCAAGGTCGGAATCCTTCAGACGTCCGAGCCGGATCGTCGAGCCGCTGCCGGTCTCATGGGTCAGATAGGCAGGCTCGCCCCATTTCAGCGTTTCGGTGAGCTTGCCGACCTCGTCATGCGCCGCGGCGGCCGCGAAGATCAGCTCGCGCACCTGGAGCAGCCGCTTGCCGATCGCCAGCGGAAGCGCACTGAGGGCGCGGTTCACCTCGTGCGGCAGCGGCGGCGCGGTCACGGCAGTCTCCGTTCACGGACGAAGTGCAACACGGCGCGCTTGTAGCCTGGATTGGGTGCCGGAGCGAGACCCCGGATGGAGCGATCGCTCCATCCGGGCCACCATCAATCGTATCCGAGGCGCGATGCCTCAGAGCATCCCCAGCGCCTGCATGTAGGTCTCGAGAATCGTCTCGGCCTCGGCGCGCTCGTTGGGGTCCTGCTTGCGCAGGCGCACGATGGTGCGCAGCGCCTTGACGTCGTAGCCGTTGCCCTTGCTCTCGGCATAGACGTCGCGAATGTCGTCGGAGATCGCCTTCTTCTCTTCCTCCAGCCGCTCGATGCGCTCGATGATGGATTTGAGCTGGTCCTTGGCAAATTTCGTCGCGGGCTCGTCGTCGCGGACGGCGGCGGTGGTGGCCATCTTGGTACTCCAAATGGAACTGGCAAAACGAGGTGACGCCGGCAACCTCACCGCGCGTGCTGGCTAGAACCCTTAGGGTTGGTGCCGATCACGTTCAAGGCAGCATCGTACTCGTCCACAGCGCGCCCACACCTTCCTGCGGCAGGGCGAAGAAAGCTGTTGTGTGATGCGACTCAAGGGCGGACGAGCTCAGTGTCCGTGGCCGTGGGGATGCACCTTCTTCATCGTCTCGATCTGCTCGGGCGTCGCCGTGCCCTGGTATTTCGATTTCCAGGTCTCGTAGGGCATGCCGTAGACCGCCTCCCGGCTCTCGTCCTTGCTCAAGGTGGCGCCCTGCGCGTCGGCGGCTTCCTTGAGCCAGTTGGACAGGCAGTTGCGGCAGAAGCCCGCCAGATTCATCAGGTCGATGTTCTGGACGTCGGTCCGCGTCTTCAGATGTTCGACCAGACGCCGGAAAGCGGCCGCCTCGAGCTCGATTCTGGTCTTGTCGTCGATTGCCATGGCTGTATCCCTTGGTATCCCCTTGGTATTCCTTGGGCCGGACCCGTCTGGTCACCCTTACGGGATCAGGTGGGCTCTGTCACAGATTTTGCCATATCCCGGCGCAAACCGCCCCAGGCCGGCGTTGCCCCTCCGGGGTGGTTCCCGGGCCTACGCCAAATCGTCAATGATCTGGTATAGCTACCGCGACAATGATTGCCGAATCTCCCCGCCCCCCGCTTCGCCTGCTCGCCCGGTTGGTCCCGGTGCTGGTGGTCGCATGGCTGTGCCTTTTCACCAGCCCGGCTTCCGCCGATTTCCGCCTCTGCAACAACACGTCGAGCCGGGTCGGCATTGCGCTCGGCTACAAGGACGCCGAGGGCTGGACCACCGAAGGCTGGTGGAACATCTCCTCCCGGTCCTGCGAGACCCTGCTGCGGGGAACGCTGGTCGCCCGATACTATTACATCTACGCGATCGACTACGATCGCGGCGGCGAATGGTCGGGGCAGGCCTTCATGTGCTCGCGCGACAAGGAATTCACCATCCGCGGCACCGAGGATTGCCTCGCGCGCGGCTACGACCGGACCGGCTATTTCGAGGTCGACACCGGCGAGCAGCGGGCGTGGACGGTGCAGCTGACCGACGCCAACGAGCAGCCGGCACAGCAGCGCGTGCCCGGCCTGCCCGGTCCTGTCGGTCCGGGCGGAGTTCCGGGTTTGCCCAATAGCCCGCCCGGTGGTACGCCCCCCGCCGCGCCTGGCCTTCCGCCAGCCGCAGCCCCGCCCCCGTCTGGAAATAAGCCATGAGGCGTCTTCGCCGTATCAAGATTCTCGCGACCCTGGGACCGGCCTCTTCAGATCTCGCGATGATCCGCCGCCTGTTCGAGGCCGGCGCCGACCTGTTTCGCATCAACATGAGCCACACCCCGCATGACAAGATGCGGGAGCTGGTGGCGACGATCCGCAATGTCGAATCGAGTTACGGCCGGCCGATCGGCATCCTGGTCGACCTGCAGGGCCCGAAGCTCCGGCTCGGCGCCTTCGCCGAAGGCTCGGTCCAGCTCCAGAACGGCCAGACCTTCACGCTCGATTCCGACAAGGCACCCGGCGATGCCACGCGCGTCCATCTTCCGCATCCGGAGATCCTGGCGGCGCTCAGGCCCGGCCACGCGCTGCTGCTCGACGACGGCAAGGTGCGCCTGATCGCCGAGGAGACCTCGAAGCAGCACGCAGTGACGCGTGTCGTGGTCGGCGGCAAGATGAGCGACCGCAAGGGCGTCAGCCTGCCCGATACCGACCTGCCGGTCTCCGCCATGACACCGAAGGATCGCGCCGACCTCGAGGCCGCGCTCGTCACCGGCGTCGACTGGATCGCGCTGTCCTTCGTGCAACGCGCCGACGACGTGCTCGAAGCCAAGAAGATGATCCGCGGCCGCGCCGCCGTGATGGCCAAGATCGAGAAGCCGCAGGCGATCGACCGCCTCGCCGACATCATCGAGGCCTCCGACGCGCTGATGGTGGCGCGCGGCGACCTCGGCGTCGAGCTGCCGCTGGAGCGCGTGCCGAGCCTGCAGAAGCAGATGACGCGGATGGCGCGCCGCGCCGGCAAGCCGGTGGTGATCGCAACGCAGATGCTGGAATCGATGATCCAGTCACCGGTGCCGACCCGCGCCGAAGTCTCCGACGTCGCCACCGCCGTCTACGAGGGCGCCGACGCCATCATGCTGTCGGCGGAATCGGCGGCCGGCAAATTCCCGGTCGAGGCGGTCTCGACCATGAACCGCATCGGCGAGGAGGTCGAGCGCGACCCGACTTATCGCTCGGTGATCATGGCCCAGCGCCCGGCGCCGGAAGCAACCGCGGGCGATGCCATCGCGGACGCCGCGCGGCAGATCGCCGAGACGCTCGACCTGCCCGCCTTGATCTGCTGGACCTCGTCGGGCTCGACCGCGGTGCGCGTGGCGCGCGAGCGGCCGAAGCCGCCGATCGTGGCGATCACGCCCAACATCACGGCAGGACGGCGGCTTGCCGTCGCCTGGGGCGTGCATTGCGTGGTGGCTGAAGATGCCCGCGACCAGGACGACATGGTCAGCCGTGCCGGCCAGATCGCGTTCCGCGACGGCTTCGTCCGCGCCGGCCAGCGCGTGCTCATCGTCGCCGGCGTTCCGCTCGGCATTCCCGGCACCACCAACATGGTGCGCATCGCCTCGGTCGGTCCCGAGGGCGACGCGAACATGTAGGCCCACTGGCGCGGCCAAAACCAAAATTGCGAAAACAACCCCATGCACAGTAGCCGGCATCGTCGGCGAAGGTGCGCGGGTTTTGTGAAAAGATGTGCTCAGGCAATGACCTGAGCACGGTGAGGGCGCCACCGCGGTCGCACCGCGATTTTACGCCCCCACCAGCGCCTTCGTCGTCGGCAGCAGCGTCTGCTGCACCACCAGACCACGAGCGCGGGCGTCCATGACGCCGACGGCGCGCAGCGCCAGCAGCGTCACGGTCTGCACCGCATCGCGCATCTTGACGGGATCATCGAGATTGTCGGGCGCGAGCGGCCCGACCAGAGCCTCGTGCAGCGCGCCGAGCAGAGCGGTGGCGGCGAGCGCGGTATCCTGCGCCGGCAGGTGACCGGCACGCACGGCAGCATCGATCCGGGCCGCGATCTCGCCCGCGATCTCGCGACGGCTGGCGAGGCGTGAGGCGCTGACATCGACATCGACGGGCTCGGCCAGGATGCCCCAGGCGAGCCTTCGCTGTGACAGGGTATGGACCGCCACGGTGGTGACGGCGGCCGCCAGCGCCGAGGACGGCCCCGGCGCAGCATCGGCCGCCCGCCGGATCGCCGCGAGCTCGTCGCGGGACACCTCGGCAATGAGTTCGGAGATCAGCTCGGCCTTGGAGGGGAAGTAGCGGTAGACCGTGCCGGCCGCGACATTGGCCCGGACCGCGACCGGCGCGATCTGCACCGCCGCCATCCCGCCTTCCGCCGCGGCCTCCCGCGCCGCCGCCAGAATCGCGCTGCGCCGCGCCGCAAGGCGCTTAACCACTTGATGCGTCCGCCGATAAACCATGGCGCGCTTCCTGTCCCACACGCCTGCCGCACGCCCTGCGGCCGAACGCTTCGTCACTCAAAAGATGCAAATCGCCCCGCAAGGACTGAACAACTATTCAGGAGAGATGACAAGATGGGAAATGCATAGCGCGCCGCAGTGGCCGGACTGGAGCGTCAACTCTGGCCGTGACGGCCTCGTCCCGGAAGCCGCCCAAGCGGACCGAGCGGGAGATGGATGGCTATTGCGCGATATCCAGCGCGAAGGACCGCCGCGCGATCTCGGCGCCTTGCCGGCGCAGAACGAAAGTCGCCCGATAGCTGCCGACTGGCCAAGTGGAGCCTGCGCGCTTTCGCCCAGCCGAGATGAAATACTGAGCCTGGTCCCGTGGCAGCTTCGGCGCGCGATACTCCGCGACGACTTGCCCCCCGGGTGACCTCAGCTCGAGCGCCTGCTCGTCGTCGGCCTGAAGTCCGATGGCGCGAACATACGCAACGATGGCGGCCGATTGCGAGCCAGGCAAGGATCGCTTGACCTCACCTGTCTCGATCTCGTCCATGGTCACCACTCGATCGGCAAAACCGGCATTGATGATCTCGGTGGACGGAGTGTTCGAAACGGCGCCTTGCGTCGGCTGCCACAGCGAACGGCCCGAATTGCATTCGCCCTTCGCGGCGCCCTCGGCGAATGGATCCACAATTTTCCCGTCGTGCTTCACCGTGAAATGGAGATGTGGGAACTCCGTATTTCCGGACAGCCCCACCAGACCAAGCGCCTGCCCGGACCTGACGCTGTCACCGGGTTTCACTTTGAGACTGCCCTTGGCCATGTGGCAGTATTGCGTGCTCCAGCCATTTCCATGTTCGACGACTGCGCCGTTGCCGCACTCCCTGCCGGTGATTGCGGCTTTGCCGAGGACCTTGACCGAGACGTCATCCATGCCGTCGCGCGTGTGAGCAACGCGCCCGGGGGCGGCGGCAACGACTTCGACCCCTTTTCGCTGAACGTCCAGATCGGGCAGCCGGATGTCGGTGCCGTCATGGCCATCATAGGTTCGGTGCCCGCATCGAAAGTCTGAGGTCTTGTCCGAGGGATCATGGTCGACGTAGTTCTGGATGAAACAGGTCGCTCCCAACTCGCAAGCGACCGGCCAGGCAAACGGTTGCAGCTCGGCACTGCGAGCCGCCGACGCACAAGTGATGGCCGCGCAGACCACCGATACAGACACAAGCGCTCTCATCCGATCCGTCCGCTCTGACGAAGGGCTATCCGCCGGATTTGTCCCGTTTAAGCCAAGCTCGCATCTCTCGTGCGATGAAAACGAATCCCAAGCAGCCGAAAAGAATGAATAGCAGATGAAGCCCAAACAAGCCGACGAAGTTGAATGGGTGGTCGCCAAACGTGATCAGCTGATGGTGACTGCGCTCGCCTCTGCTGCGAAAATTCGCCCAGAGCGTCCCGGCCGAGTACCACTGGCTCAGCCTGTAGACGCTATGCACCCCCGCTATAATCGCTATTCCGGCACCGACGAACGGCATGGGTACGTGCAATCTGGCCTTCACGGGTCTCACTTGGTGTTTGGCTCCTGAGCCTCGAGGAGCAGGTCATCGCAGAAAATCGTCGGGAGGAGGCCCCTTCGTCCGCGCCCCACGTTCGTGTCGGCGCCGCTGAAGATCGATATCATTGCGCGAAATTTGCGCGCCCGCCAAGCCGCCAGATTCATCGTGTTCAGAATCGTTCAGCACTCGGCATCTCATCGTCGTCCTCGATTTTGCCCAGAGGTCCGCGAAGGAACCGGCCTTGAAATGGTGGCAAATTGCCGCAAGCAAAACGAGCGCGATCTCATTCGCTGTCTCATTGCGGTCATCGGCAAACGAAATCGATCGCGATCGAATGAGCATCTTCAAATGCTTGGACTTGCGGGTTCCAAATTTGATTCGAATCTTCGCTGCTTCGCGTGTCAGCTCGCCACATCCTCGGAAAGCAAGAGGTTGTGTGGCACTTCTTTACATCTCGAGGTTCTTATGTAGTGTCGGCAACCGGACGTTGACGCCGACCCGCGCGCAGTGTGCAGGCGACATCGATGTTCGGGGGCCGTGGTTGTGACTGGCGTTCGGAATACATTCAAAGACTGTTTGCGCGACGCAGGTTTATTGCGCACTCACCGAGGCCACGTACGCAATTCATCACCAGGCAATTCACCACCAGGCAACATCGAGAGTTCCAATTGCAGCCTCGCTACTGCCAGGCTGCGGGCGCAGCTGTCCTGCGCGACCCGAGCGAGCAGCATGAAGCGGCTCGCAGGGCTTCTTCTCGCTCTCATTATGCTTCCCATGTTGACGCCGGATCGCGCAGCAGCCGCTGAGCCATTTTCAGTGCGGTGTGAGGGTGGCGTTCCCGTCCGCCCATACTTTGCGACGTTCGACGTCGATGCCAAAGCCGTCGTCTTTGAAACGCCGCCGATCAACGTCGAGACAAATTTCGGCATCAATGCACACTCGGGAGAGATCATTTCCACGAACGATGGAAAGATCGAATTCGTGCTCCACGTCCGTCCAGGACGGCTCGACCTGATATTTGATCGCGATCAAAAGACGATGAGTTGGCCGGGGCTGGAAGACCCTACCTTCCGGCCGACATTGACCCATCAGTGCACCGTCCTGCCGCCGAGAAGCATTTTGAGCTTCCGGGTTCGCGACCCAATTCAGCATCCGATCTCGGTCCGCTGTGAGGACGCAGGGGACATATACTTCACGATGGATGCAGCTTCGAAACAAGCACTCTTCGAGCGCGGCAAGGAAGGAAGAGGGTTTCGCGGTGAAGTCACCGATGCCGGCCAGGATGAGGTCACGCTGTCGATGAATTTCGACGTCCCTCGTCGGGTCGTATGGAGCAGAAGCCGTCAGACCATCACGATCGAAGGCATCGAGGGCGATACAGCGCGACCTCGCACCGTCATGCAATGTCAGGAAATCCCGCCTCGAACAATGATGGAATTTCACAGAGACCCACCGCGGTAGAGCCTCTCTACAGCGGAAACGATCCGCTTCAGTCAATCAAGAGAAGACGAGCAACTGGCCGAGTGTGACTCGGGCCTGCCGATGAATGCTGCCACCACCAAACGACCTGGGAGAGAACGTCATGGAATACTACAACGTAACGCCGCCAGAGTCTTCGAAGGTCACCGAGGCGCTTGGAGAATTCCTGGATGGCGCTCTCGATCCTCTCCTGCAGACCGACGCGGGCGCATTGCCGATCAAGTTTCTCTACAAGTATTTCGGTCCGGGCAGCACCGCCAATGAAATCAACAAGGTGATCACCAGGGAGGACGGCTTCTTCTACCTGGACGGAGTCAAGATCATCGCGGACACCGGCCCCAAAGCTGAAATCGCCGAAGCATTGACGCTGGCACTGAGAGCGGTGGCGCTCGGCATATTGGGCGGGGCGTCGCTTCCCATTGCCCTCGAAGTGGCGGTTGCTGGTGGTGCCGCGGCACTGGCAACATGGGTCTACGAGGCGTTTGCCGAGCCGGTAGCCGATCGGATCTACGAAATATTCGGCGTCGCGTCGACGAGGCTCGAAATTACGGACAGCTCGGGCCAGAGCGTGTCCGGCGTGGTCTATCGCAATGGCCTTGCGGCAGAAGGCAAGTCGGCCATCGACGCGGCCTTGAGCCTTCTCAATTTTTCGGCCGGCAAGTTCAACGTCAACTCTCATGTCGCGGTCTACATCAACGACAGCGAGAACATCGGATATGACGTCCTCGCTGGAGACTATCTTGCCCAAATCGCCGGCGCGATGGGGGATGCGGCGACCAAAATTTCGAACGGGACCGGTCTCGACGCCAATGGCACGCCTGCAAAGAATTCCGATCTTCTGACCCCGTATCTGTCAGGCGCGGACTTCACGATCATGCAGACCGGCGCAAAGCTTGGTTTGCAGATGTACAGCAAGGACAATTTCGGCAATGGCGAGGTCGAGTATTTCCTGAAGCAAGAGATTTCCGTTGGCGGAGACTTGCACGGCTTGAATCTTCAAGCCGCGAAGATCGCGATCTTCGGCTCCGACGGAGCTGACAATCTCGACCTGGGGGCGGCCACCGGAAAGGTTTACGCCTATGGCGGGATGGGGTCGGACACCATTCGCGGCGGCAGCAGCGGCGACGTTCTGTGGGGCGACAGCCCGGCCGGTTCGGGCAATGGAGAAATCGACTTCATCCACGGTGGCGGCGGCAACGATCAGATATTCGGCGGCGCTGGCGGCGATCAGATCTTCGGCGACGATGGCGCGGATTACATCGAGGGCGGAGCCGGTGACGACACGATCGATGGCGGCACCGAGATGGACGAGATCTGGGGTGGCATCGGCGCCGACATCATCCACGGCGGTGATGGAAAGGATGTCATCAGGGGAGGGTCCAGCGTTCCCGGCGAGAACGACACCAACGTCGTCAACAAGCTCTATGGCGACGGCGGGAACGACGAGATCTACGGCGCCGAGGGCAACGATCAGCTGTTCGGCGGAGCCGACGACGACAAGCTCTCGGGCGGTGCCGGCGACGACAAGCTGTTCGGCGGGGCAGGCAACGATCGATTGACCGGAGGCGCTGGCGGCGATCAGTTCTACGTCGGATGGGGCGACATCGTCCTGGACAGCGACGCCGCGGACAAACTCTTCTTCGGAGGAGACCCCTCCGAAGACGAAGCCGATTACGCCGAGGTCACTCAGCCCGAGCTGACGCATACGTTTGTTGAATATGCCGACCTGGATGGCAATTATCTCGAAGGCTACAACCATTTCTACTTCGCACAGGGAGGCGATGCCGGTACGTTCATCAACACCGGTCATAGCCTGGTCATCCTGAGCGGACCGGACGCCAATCCGGACTACATCCTCGCCAAGAACTACCAGACCGGAGATTTCGGCCTGGACGTCTATGATCCCGCGAAATTCGCCTCGAAAGCCAAGCAGCACTATGAGGAGAACAGGAATGGCTGGTCGTCGGAACGATTTATCCTGACGCCCTATCTGGAGTCTCTGCGGATCGCGTTGGGCCTGGAAGCGCAAGCCAACCAAGCCAACAAGGCGGGACGCTCTGAACTCTTCCAGGTTCTGGAGACACCTACCGAGATCGCCGGTACGGAGGATATCGATTTCCTGCAGGGCACCGCCGGGAATGACGCGATCACCGGCGGTGGCGAGATGGATCTGCTGCTGGGTGGCGCTGGCTCCGACATCTACCACTATGCGCGCGGAGATGGCGACGACTACGTCATGGACTACGACGGCGCGTCCGACGATGTCGATGTTCTCGCATTCGCCGATCTCAACGCCTCGGATATCGAGATCAGCGGCGGCGGGTCCGATCTCTTTATCAGCGTGCTCGGAACGCAGCCCTCGACCATCACGATCACCAATCAATTCGCGGAGGCCGGTCTTGAGGGGATCGAGGAGATCCAATTCGCTGACGGAACGACGTGGACCCGCGAGCACATCCTTGAGGCGATGCGAACCGTTCGTGGCACGGACGGCAACGACGAGCTCTACACCAAGGCCCAGCAGATCAATGGCGAGTGGCAGCCAACCGTCTTTGTCGGAGGGCACGGAAACGACCATCTTTATGGAGGCGAGTACGGCGACATCTACGTCTACGCCAAGGGCGATGGCAACGATACGATCCAGGATTTCGGAGACAACAGCGGGACCTTGCGCCTGTCCGATCTGAATCCGGCCGACATCGGCGTCAGCAGCCTGCCGGACGATTCAATTTTGATCACGGTTTACGAGACCGGCGAGACGATCACGGTGAAGCCCTATTCGGACCAGAGCATGGGATTCGACCAGATCGTGTTCGCAGACGGAACGATCTGGGGCCGCGACGACATCATCGCCGCCGTCCATGCCCCAAAGGGCGCGACGCTGTCGAGCGACGAGGTGGCGGAAAATGCGGACGACGGGACCGTCATCGGGACCGTCGCCGGTGTGGATCCGGACACGGACGCAGTGCTGACCTACAGCCTGACGAATGACGCGGGCGGACGGTTTGCGATCGATGCGGCCACGGGGCAGATCACGGTGGCCAATGGCGCCCTGCTCGATTACGAGAGTGCGACTTCGCACGATGTGACCGTTCGCGTGACGGACCAGACCGGATTGACGTTCGACAAATCGTTCACCATCGAAGTCACCGACGTCAGCGAATCTGTCAACCACGCGCCGACCGACGCCATCCTGACCGGCGGCTCGGTGGCCGAGAATGCGGCGAGCGGCACCATCGTCGGAGCCGTCGCCGGGGTCGATCCGGATGCCGGGGCCGTGCTGACCTACTCGCTGACCGACAGCGCCGGTGGACGCTTCGCGATCGACGCAACAACCGGCCAGATCACGGTGGCCGATGGTACGCTGCTCGACTATGAGGCAACGACGTCCCACGCCATCACTGTTCATGTCGTGGATCAGGGCGGACTGGCCTTCGACAAGACCTTCACGATTGCCGTGACCGACGTCAACGAAGCGGGTAATCAGGCTCCGACCGATGCGACCTTGAGCGGCGGCACGATTGCCGAAAACTCCGGCAACGGCGCGGTGGTCGGAACCGTTGCCGGCGTCGATCCGGACAACGGCGCCGTCTTGACCTATTCCCTGACGGACGACGCCGGAGGACGCTTCGCCATCAACGCGGCCTCCGGCCAGATCACAGTCGCCGACGGTGCGCTGCTCGATTACGAGGCCGCAACGTCGCACAGCGTGACGGTCCGGGTCACGGACCAGGGCGGCCTGACCTACGACGAGGTGTTCGTACTCGCTGTCACCGACGTCGCGGGCGCAACCTTGAACGGCACCTCGGCGGCGAACACCCTGACCGGCACGGCCGAAGACGACGTTCTCAACGGACTTGACGGCAATGACGTTCTGAACGGCCTCGGCGGCAACGACACGCTCGACGGAGGTACGGGCAACGACACCATGACCGGCGGCGCCGGGAACGACGTCTACATCGTGGATGCGGCCGGCGACGTGGTGAACGAGACTGCCAACGAAGGCATCGACGAGATTCGCACCTCGCTGTCGAGCTATACGCTCGGCGCAAACGTCGAGAACGTGACGGCCACGACCTCTGCGGCGCTGACCGCCAGCGGCAACGCCCTCGACAACGTCATCAAGGGCAACAGCGGCAACGACGTCCTGTTCGGCGAAGACGGCAACGATACGTTGCTGGGTGGAGGCGGCGACGATGTTCTGCAGGGCGGCGCCGGCAACGACATCTTCGACGGTCAGGGCGGCCAGAACTGGATCACGACCGGCAGCGGCCAGGACACGCTGATCTTCAACGGCGCCAGCGGATATTTGCAGGTCGACGACTTCAGCGACGGTAACGACAAGATCAACATGCGCGGCACGGGGGTCACGGCGCAGAATGCCGCGCAGAACGTCACGCTGACCGAGTATGCGGAAGGCGGCGTTCTGGTGGAATTCGGGACCTCGCAGATCTGGTTCGAGAGCATCATGCCGGGCCAGATCACGTTCGACGACTTCATCTTCGACACTGCCGGCGGCGGAGACAATCACGCTCCGACCAACGCGACCTTGAGCGGAAGTTCGATTGCGGAGAATTCGACCAATGGAACCGTTGTCGGAACGGTAACGGGAATAGATCCCGACGCCGGAGCCGTGCTGAGCTATTCACTCACGGACAATGCCGGCGGCCGCTTTGCGATCAACGCCGCGACCGGCCAGATCACGGTCGCGAACGGAGCGTTGCTCGACTACGAGACCGCCACCTCGCACGATGTCGCGGTTCGTATCGTCGATCAGGGCGGGCTGAGCTTCGACAAGGTCTTCACGCTGACGGTGACGGACGTCGCAGGCACCACACAGAGCGGGACGTCGGCGGCCGACACGCTGATTGGCACGAACGAGGGCGATGCGCTCAACGGGCTCGGCGGCAACGACACCCTGAACGGTCTGGGTGGCAATGACGTTCTGGACGGCGGAGCCGGGAACGACACCATGAACGGCGGCACCGGAAACGACATCTATATCGTCGATTCCAGCGATGACGTCGTCACCGAGAGTACCAATGAAGGCATCGACGAGGTGCAGACCTCACTCTCGTCCTATACGCTCGGCGACAATTTCGAGAATCTCACGGGGACGAACAGCGGCGGCTTCACCGCGGCCGGCAACGCCCTCGACAACATCATCACCGGGAGCAGCGGTAACGACGTGCTGTTCGGGGAAGACGGTAACGATGTCCTGCGCGGCGGCGCCGGTGATGACGTCATGCAAGGTGGCGCGGGCAACGACACCTTCCAGGGACAGGGCGGCGTCAAGTGGATCACAACCGGCGACGGCGCCGACGTCCTGGTGTTCAACGCCGGCAGCGGCGCGTTCCAGGTCGATGATTTCGCCGACGGCAGCGACAGGATCGACATGCGCGGCACCGGCGTCACCGCAGAGAACGCGGCGGAGAACATCACCCTGACCGAATATGCGGAGGGCGGCGTGCTCGTCCAATTCGGCTCCTCCGAGATCTGGCTGGCGAATGTCATGCCCGGTCAGATCACATTCGCGGACGACTTCATCCTGAGTTGACCGCCGCATCGGCCGCGCTCTGCATGTGGGCGAAGAAACTCGAGAGGTTGACCTGACAAGCCGGCCCAAAGAAAAGAGCCCCGTCGAGGACGGGGCTCTCGAAACTCTCCAGATCGTCCGCTCTTACTTGAGGCTGGACGAGATCGACGTGAACTTGGTGTTCAGCGTGGTGCCGAGGTTGTTGACGACGGTGATGATCGCCAGCGCGATGCCGGCGGCGATCAGGCCGTATTCAATGGCGGTGGCGCCGGATTCATCCTTCACGAAACGCGCAACGAGGTTCTTCATAGAGTGCTCCAAATGAGTACACGAGGCTTACAACTGGTCTGGTCTTTTCGGCTTCCCAGCGCCGCCCGACCATGGAACCGAACGTAGAGGCAAAGAATTGCGCCGCAGTTAATTCGACTGCGTAAACACCGAGCGGTTTGCACGTATTCGGCGATGGTAAACCGAAATCTAAAACGATCCGTTAAATTGTCTGGACATGAAAGTGGCCCGACGCTGCTGGTTTACCCGAAGTTATGACCGCCGTGGTCCAATGCCGCCCGCTCGGACCGAAGCGCGACGGGATGAATCGATCGTCGCGCTCCGGGTGAGAACAACAGGATGACGAGGCGGCATGTCCCTTTCCTTTGCCAACAGCATCGCGGTGCAGAGCCGCGCGAGGGCTCTGGTGCCGCTGTGCGTCGGTGCCGGCGCCTACCTGTTCTACCTCTTTGTCGGCGACACGCTGCTTTCTGACTCCGACTCGTTCTGGCAGATCAAGATCGGGCAATGGATCCTCGATCACGGCGCCATGCCGACCACGGACTTCTATTCCTTCACGCGAACGGGCGCGCCCTGGATCTCGACGTCCTGGCTGTCGCAAGTGCTGTTCGCCTATTCCCATGCGCAGTGGGACTGGGCGGGTCCCGTCATCATCACCGCGATCGGGATCGCGCTCACGGTCGCCATCTTCGTCTATCTGCTCGACGCGCAGATCGAAGCTCCCCGCGCCGTGCTGTTCGCGATGCTGGCACTGGTGCTGTCGATCCACCACGTGCTGGCGCGGCCGCATATCCTGGCGCTGCCCGTCATGGTGGCGTGGGTCGGCCTGTTGATGGCTGCTGCCGACCGCAGGAGCGCGCCATCCTGGTATTGGCTGCCCCTGATGGCGCTCTGGGCCAATCTGCATGGCGGCTTCGTGCTGGGCCTTGCGCTGATCGGCCCGATCTCGCTCGAAGCGGTCGAACATGCCGAGAAGGGACGACGGCTTCAGCTCTTCCTGCGCTGGGTGCTGTTCGGCATCGCCGCGTTGATCGCGAGCTGCTGCACGCCCTATGGCTGGCGCACGCTTCAAGGCGCGACCAACATCCTCGGCCTCGGCGAATTGCTGTCGCTGATCTTCGAATGGATGCCGGCGAACTTCGCCACCTTCAATGCGTTCGAAGGCGCCCTGCTCGGCCTGATCGCGTTCGGCTATTATCGCGGTCTCGTGCTGTCGGCGCCGCGGATCTTCCTGATCCTGTTCCTGACCTGGAGCGCGCTGACCCATGTCAGGAGCATCGAGGCCTTTGCATTCCTGGTGCCGCTGGTGCTGGCAAAGCCGCTCGGCCAGATGTCCCCGCGTCCAACCGACGCCACCGGTGCTGACCGATGGCCGGCCCGCTACGTCACCATCACGGGCGCGCTGATGATCGTGGCGGCAAGCTGGACCTCGACGGTGCTCTACATGGGGCACCACCGCTTCACCTTCACGATGAACCAGACGCCGGCTGCGGCGGTCGACCTGCTCGAGAAGCTGAAGCCGCAGCGCATCTTCAACGCCTATCAGTTCGGCGGCTATCTGATCTCGCGCGACATTCCCGTCTTCGTCGACGGCCGTGCCGAGCTCTATGGCGAGAAATTCGTCATGGACTTCTTCAAGGCGACCGAGGGCAAGAAGCCCGAAATGCTGCCGCGCCTGCTGGATGAGTACAAGATCGACGCGACGCTCCTGGTCGCCGATGCGCCGGGCCCGCAGGTCCTCGACCAGCTGAAGGGCTGGAAGCGGATCTACACGGACGACATCGCCGTGATCCACGTGCGAGACCCCGCGGGCAACGCGACAGCCGCGCCGTCGAAGTGAGCTTCGCGAGCTCGGAAACGAGAGACATGCTTCTAGAGGTGACGCAGGCGCGAGCTGGCGCACCGCGCCGAGACCTCAGCGACCCCATGACATGGTTCCTTCCAGCAAGCCGCCTCTGACAATTCCGGCTCATCCAGGCTCGGAGCGAACCGTCGCAATCATCGTTCTTGCGGTGCTGGCGGCGGTCTCGTTCCTGCCGGTGCTGCTGACCCCCATTCCCGCGATGGTCGATTATCCCAACCATCTCGCCCGCATGTACATTCTGAGCCAGAGCGGTACGGCCAATGCCAATCCGCATTACGAGGTGGCGTGGGCCTTCTATCCCAATCTCGGAATGGATCTGCTGGTCCCGCAGATGGCGCGGCTGACGGGCGTCGAGAACGCCACGCGGCTGTTTCTGCTGCTGAGCCAATTTCTGATCGTCGGTGGCGCACTTCTGCTCGAATGGGTCCGGAAGGGACGGGTCCATCTCGCCGGCTTCGCTGCGCTGGCTTTTCTCTACTGTCTGCCGTTCAGCTGGGGCTTCGTGAATTTCGAGTTCGGGCTGGGCCTCGCGCTGTGCGGCATCGCCGTCTATCTGATGCTTGCCGACGGCCCGTGGCCGCTGCGCTTCGTCGCCAATGTGGTCTTCGTGGCCATGCTGTATGTGGCGCATTTCTTTTCGCTCGGCATCTACGGCGCGGCGCTGGGCCTGTTCGAGCTGTCGCGCATCCAGCAGCGGCAGGTCGCGTATCCCGTCGCGGCGGCGCGGCTTGGTGCGCTGGCTCTCCCGGCGCTGGCGCTGCTTGCGATCATGCACGTCAGCTCCGGATCGATCGGTAGCGAAGGCACCAGCTGGTTCCTCGGCTTCAAGCCGGTCTGGCCCCTCCGTATCATGAACGGCTACAATCTGACGACGGCGGCGGCGACCGGCCTGGCACTGATGATCGCGCTGCTGTTCGCGGCAAGGCGCGGCGCGCTCCGGCTCGAGCCGGCCGGGATCTGGCTCGCGATCGGTTTTGCGCTCCTCTATCTGGTCATTCCCTCAAAACTGTTCGGAACCTCGTTCGTCGATCTTCGCGTGATTCCCGCTGCGGCTCTGATCCTGCCGGCCTTCTGCTCGCTGTCGCTGCCAAACCGGGCCTGGAGAATGGCTGCGCTCGCCGGAATCAGCGGCATCATCCTGCTCAACCTCACCGTCGTCCTTTCGGTCTGGCTGCCCTACCGCGCCGATTATGCGGCGATCATCGCCTCGTTCCAGAAGGTCGATCGCGGCTCGCGCGTTCTCGTTGGCAGCAGCGGCGACAATGGCGATCCGCCCTTCGCCGACCTCACCTCCTATCCGATGTATTACGCGCCGACGCTGGCCGTGCACTATGCCAACGCGTTCGTGCCCAACCTGTTCACGGAAACGGGCAAGCAGCCCGTGCGGCCAAGTGAGGCCGTGCGCAACATTGCCATTCCCTATGGCGGTCCGGTGCCGTCGGACCTGCTTGCCGCGATCGCAAAGGGCCAGCCGCCCGCAGGCGTTCCGCCGTTTGTCCGCACCTGGTACCGGGATTTCGACTACCTCTATGTGCTGGGATCCCCGACCGCAAACCCGCTGCCGGATCTGCTGGAGGTGCTGGAAACCTCGGAGCGATTTGTCCTCTACAGGATCCGCCGCAAGCTCTAGTCCGAAGCCGCTTCTGTCCGAGCGTGGTTAACCACACCGTCCGATCCGCCGTCCCAGCAATGCCCAGGGCCGTAGACACTTAACGGTTGCGGCAAGGCGACCTTAACCACCGGCTCCTAGACTTCCGCCCCTGCAACCCAGCCGGAATCCCTTGCATGGCGGCCAATTCCAGATCGTTCCGCTACAGCCTCGTCATCCCCGTGTTCAACGAGGAAGCCGTGCTGCCGGTCCTCTTGCGCCGGCTCGAACAGGTGATGTCCAGGCTCGACGCGCCGGCAGAAGCGATCTTCGTCGATGACGGCAGCCGCGATTCCAGCTCGATCGTGCTGCGGGCGCTTGCCGCGCGCGATCCGCGCTTTCGCTACATCGGCCTGTCCAGGAATTTCGGCCATCAGATCGCCATCACTGCCGGCATGGACGCCGCGCAAGGTGACGCGATCATCGTCATGGATGCCGATCTGCAGGATCCGCCCGAAGTGATCGAGCAATTGATCGCGAAGTGGAAGGAAGGCAACGACATCGTCCACGCCCGCCGCCTGTCGCGCGAGGGCGAAAGCCGCTTCAAGCGTGCGACGGCGCATCTGTTCTACCGGCTGCTCGGCAAAATATCCTCCGTCGGCATCCCCGCCGATGTCGGCGACTTCCGCCTGATCGATCGCAAGGTGCTCGACGCTCTCATGCAGATGCCGGAGCAGGATCGCTTCGTGCGCGGGATGATCGCCTGGCTCGGCTTCCGGCAGGCCGAGGTCGCCTTCCACCGCCTCGAGCGCGCCGCGGGCGAAACCAAATACCCGCTGTTCAAGATGGTCCGCCTTGCGGTGAACGCCGCACTCGGCTTTTCCGACCTGCCCTTGCGGCTTGCGATCTGGTGCGGATTGACGGTCTCCGGTCTGGCGCTGCTCTACGGCGCCTGGGTGGTCCTGTTGTGGTTCGGCAAGGACAGCCATCTCGTGACCGGCTGGTCCTCGACGATCGTCGTCGTGTCGCTGCTGTGTGGCATCAACATGCTGATGACGGGCATCGTGGGGCTCTATGTCGGCCGCATCCATGCCGAGGTGAAACGCCGCCCGCTCTACGTGGTGCAGACACGCGTCGGTTTCGGTCGCGACGAGGCCGTGGCGACACCGGCGATCCACGCCGTCAACGAGTGATCCAGCGCATGACCGAACTCTTCGACGGCTACCACGACAACTACCGGGACGTGGTCCAATCCTCGATCGACTTCTCGGGCTTGCCGCATGATTTCTTCATGCGTGCAAAGGCCGATCTGCTGCGCGATCTGATCGCGCAGCGGCTGGGCACGGAAAAGCCCGATATGCTCGACGTCGGCTGCGGCGTCGGCAGCCTGCATCCGCTGCTGCACGGCATGGTCGACCGCCTCAGCGGCATCGACGTGTCCTCGGCCAGCCTGACGCAGGCGCGCGCTCACAACCGCGCGGTCGACTACCGGGAGTATGACGGCCGCACGTTTCCGTTTGCCGACGCCAGCTTCGATCTGGTCACCGCCGTCTGCGTGATGCACCATATCGTGCCGGCCGAATGGGCGCAGTTCATCGCCGAGATGCGCCGGGTCACGCGCCCCGGCGGGCTCGTCTGCGTGATCGAGCACAATCCGTACAACCCGCTGACGCGGCTCGCCGTCGCGCGCTGCGAGTTCGATCGGGACGCCGTCCTGCTCGGTGCCGGCACGACGCGGAAGTTGATGGCTGCGGGCGGCCTGCGCGAGATCGGCGCGCGGCATTTCCTGCTGCTGCCCTGGGACAGCAAGCCGGCGCGGCGGCTCGAAGGGGCGCTGGGCGGCGTGTGGCTCGGCGGACAATACGCCGCCTTCGGCACCGCCTGACCTATTTCTGCGGCACAACTCGCCGCTTGTGCACGACCGCCACGTCGTCGCTGTAGACGCGCTGCCACTCGGGCAGCCGGTCGAGCATCGCGACCGCAGGTGTGCGCGGTGAGAGCAGCGTCGCGCCGATGTTGTAGTCGTCGAGCAGCTTGAGAAGATCTCCGATGTCGACCAGCGCCAGCGCACGATTGTAGCGGTCGATGAACGGTCCTCCGTACAATTCGCCACGCCCATCGATGAAGGTGGGAATGCCGGCATAGATCAAATAGCCGCCGAACGAATAATCGTTGAGCACGTGTCCCGCCCTGGCAAGATCGGTTTGGGCGATGGCGGCCGTCGGGGTGATGTTGGGCAACGGCCGGATGTCGCGCGCCAGAGCCAGTCCGCTCATGGCGGCCAAGGCAGCGACCGCGGCGAGACCCAGGCCGCGCGAGGAGCCGTCGGTATCGGTCCGGCTCGGCCCGCCGAACGTCCGGCCCAGGGGGGCCGCCAGATAGAGCGGCGCCAGCATCGCCAGCAGATCCGCATTGCGGATCTGGGCCAGCGCGAAATGGAGCAAGCCGATCACCACGAGGGCGCGCACGACCGGCAGCGTCACGCCGCGCGACAGCGCGAAGATGCCTCCCAGCAGCAACAATTCGAAGCCGCCGACATGGCTGAAATCCTGCGGCCGCCATTCCCCGATCCAGGCGAGCGCGGAGCCGAGTCCGAGCGTCTTCAGCGGCATCAGCAGCGGTTCCGGCCCGTGCGGCGTCAGGCAGGACGCTGCGAGGGCAAGCGCCGAGAATGGCAGCCAGCGCAGCAGCACGCGCGGCCATTCGCTTCTCTCTTCACGCAGCAGCGCCTCGAGCACCGCCGGGCCGATCAGGCCGAGCGCCAGCACCACGCTGCCGTGCAGATTGGTCCACAGCACCAAGAGCGGCAGCGCCCAATAGGGCGGAGGCCCGCCGCGGTCCATGCAACGAACCAGCGCCGCCGCCCAGGTCACCATCAGCGGCAGCACGAGGACGTGTGGCCGCGCCAGCATGTGCGGCGCCAGCAGCACGAGGGCCGCGATCACCATGAGCAGCGTCAGGGTCGGCGAGAGCTCGCGCAGCAGGAAGAACGTGAACAGGCCGAAGGCGAGCGCGATCGCTGCGGCCGCGATGGCGACGACACCCGGCCAGCCGGCAAACGCGTAGACGGCGGCATAGATGACCTCTGACAACCACTCGAAAGTGATCCAGGGCGCGCCGTGCATCGAAAAGGAGAACGGATCGCTCGTCGGCAGGGTGCCGTGCGCGATGATCCAGCGTCCGACCTCGATGTGGGAGTAGCTGTCGGGATCGCCGAGCAGCCGCGGCCCGGCGACCAGCAGCAGAGCATAGATGCAGAGCCCCACGGCCGAGGGGAGCACCGCACGAGCCGAAAACGGGTGAACCGCGCTGTGGACGACCTGCTCAGTCATGGCGGGCCAAACTAGGACGCAAGCGTTAAGGTCGTCTTTAATGTTTCGCGCATTTGCCGCGGAGGCGGGTCCGGGAGCGCCGTGCCCGCCCTGCGCGCGAACCGCCAGCCAACAAAAAACGCGGCGTTTCCGCCGCGTTTTTCAATCTCATCTGCCGCTTTCGATCAGGCCTGCGGCTGCGGCTCCAGGCCGGGATCCGCATCGGGCCGCGGGCGCGGCGACTTGCCGGCCGGGGGCACCGCGGAAGCGCGCGGCGTGGTCGGCTCGAGCACGGACTCGCGGTTCGGCTTCTTGCCCTTGAGCAGGTCGACGATCTCGTCACCGCTGAGCGTCTCGAACTCGAGCAGGCCCTTGGCCAGCGCTTCGAGGTCGGCGTGCTTCTCGGTGAGGATGCGGGTCGCTTCCTTGTAGCCTTCCTCGACCAGGCGGCGGATCTCGGAGTCGATCTTCTGCACGGTCGCCTCGGAGGCGTTCTGCGTGCGCGAGACCGACATGCCGAGGAACACCTCGTCCTGGTTCTCGCCGTAGGAGACCGTGCCGAGCTCTTCCGACAGGCCCCAGCGCGTCACCATCATGCGGGCCAGGCGCGTGGCCTGCTCGATGTCGGAGGCCGCACCCGAGGTCACCTTCTCGCGGCCGAAGATCAGCTCTTCGGCGACGCGGCCACCCATCATGATGGCGAGGCGCGAGGTCATCTGCTCCAGGGACATCGACAGCTTGTCGCGCTCGGGGAGCTGCATGACCATGCCGAGCGCACGGCCGCGCGGGATGATGGTCGCCTTGTGGATCGGATCGGTCGCGGGCACGTTGAGGCCGACGATGGCATGGCCGCCCTCGTGATAGGCCGTCAGCAGCTTCTCTTCCTCGGTCATGACGAGCGACTTGCGCTCGGCGCCCATCATCACCTTGTCCTTGGCCTCTTCGAACTCGGCCTGCGTCACCATGCGCTTGTTGCGGCGCGCGGCGGTGAGCGCGGCTTCGTTGACGAGGTTCATCAGGTCGGCGCCGGAGAAGCCCGGGGTGCCGCGCGCGATGGTCTTGAGGTTGATATCGGGCGCCAGCGGCACCTTGCGAACGTGAACCTTCAGGATCTGCTCGCGGCCGACGACGTCGGGATTCGGCACTACGACCTGGCGGTCGAAGCGGCCCGGACGCAGCAGCGCGGGATCGAGCACGTCGGGGCGGTTGGTCGCGGCGATCAGGATCACGCCCTCGTTCGCCTCGAAGCCGTCCATCTCGACCAGCAGCTGGTTCAGCGTCTGCTCGCGCTCGTCATTGCCGCCGCCGAGACCGGCGCCACGGTGACGACCGACCGCGTCGATTTCGTCGATGAAGATGATGCAGGGCGCGTTCTTCTTGGCCTGCTCGAACATGTCGCGGACGCGGCTCGCGCCGACGCCGACAAACATTTCGACGAAGTCCGAACCCGAAATGGTGAAGAACGGCACGTTGGCTTCGCCCGCGACCGCACGCGCGATCAGGGTCTTACCGGTGCCGGGAGGACCGACCAGCAGCACGCCGCGCGGAATGCGGCCGCCGAGGCGCTGGAATTTGCCGGGGTCGCGCAAGAACTCCACGATCTCCTGCAGGTCCTGCTTGGCTTCGTCGACGCCGGCGACGTCCTCGAAGGTGACGCGGCCATGCGCTTCGGTCAGCATCTTCGCACGCGACTTGCCGAAGCCCATCGCCTTGCCGGCGCCGCCCTGCATCTGCCGCGACAGGAAGATCCACACGCCGATCAGCGCGATGAAGGGCAGCCAGGAGACCAGCAGCGAGACGAACCACGGCACGTTGTCGCCGGGCGGCTTCGCGGTGATCTGGACCTTGCTGTCATAGAGGCGCTTCACCAGCGTCGGATCGTTCGGTGCATAGGTCTGGAAGCTGGAGCCGTTGGTGAAGGTGCCGTGGATGTCGGGACCCTGGATCACGACGTCGCGCACATTGCCGCGGTCAACTTCGCTCAGGAGCTGCGAGAACGCGATGTCCTGCGAGGAGGCGCGCTGACCCGGATTCTGGAAGAGCGTGAACAACGCCAACAGCAACAAGACAATGATGACCCAGAGGGCGAAGTTGCGCAGATTGGCGTTCATCGATCTTCCTTCGTGGTCGCGCGGATCGCGGCCTGGTCCTTCAGGAGTTACCTTCAGGTGTTACCTGCAGGAGTTACTTGGGCAAGTCAGAGAAAATCCCCAAGGAATCCTCTCGGTTAGACGCATACAATTTAGGTGCCGCCCGGGTCGCTGCCAAGGGAATGAGATGGGACTATTTAGCCCATCTTAGAGCGATTCCCGCTGAAATAATGGCGCCTGGAGCGGGGTTTTTCCTGCCTGGTTAAGGTGTCCTGACGGTGCCCGGGCGAAATGGCTGGTGTCATGATCCGCCCTCGTCCCGGGCCTGTCCGCCCTTGCGGCGCCTGGCCGGCGCCGGTGCGATGTGGATACGCCCGCCGGCCAGGCTGATCAAGGCTCCCGCAAGGGTCTGCTTCACGCCTGGGCGACGACCGGGGCGAGCGCGCAAGCCCGCCGCAATGGCCTCATCCAGCACGGACATCAGGGTTTCGACCTTGCCGAGTTCCGCAGGCCCCTCATGCCCCAGCGCGTTGACGGCCCGGAGCAGGAGCCGCAGCCGGACCTCCTCCGGCAGGGCTGCAAAGGCCGAAGCCTCGAAGCTCCGAGCGCCCGCCTGCGACGCATCGCCGCGATCCCGCAAACGGAGGAAGCGCTCGGCGCCGTCGGCCAGCACCTCGACCGCCGCATTGGCCCGCGCCAGCCTGGTCGCGAGCCGCGCCAGATTTCTGGCATCGCCACCCTCGGCCGCGAGCAGCGGCAGCAGCGCGCGCAGCCGTGGCCGGGTGAAGGCGGCGTCGCGGTTGGTGGGATCGTCGGCAAAGCCGACTTTCGCCCGCTTCAAGGTCGCGACCAGCTGCGCCTTCGCCACGTCGAGCAGCGGGCGCGCCAGCACGATCCCGTCGCGCGCGCTGAGCGGAGCCATGGCCGACAGTCCCGCAAGTCCGCTGCCGCGGAACAGGCGCATCAACAGGGTCTCGGCCTGATCGTCGCGGGTATGGGCGGTCAACACATGGCTGGCGCCGGCGGCACGCGCGGCCTCTGCGAGCAGGCGGTAGCGGGCTTCGCGTGCGGCTGCCGGCAGCCCCGTCTTCGGCTTGGCGCCGCGCCAGCGCAGGGTCCGATGCGGCAATCCGAGCTCGGTGGCGAGCCGCTTGACCTCACGCGCCTCGCGCGCCGCCTCGGGCCGCAGGCCGTGATCGATCGTGACGACGGTGAGAAGCGGCGCGCGCGCCAGGCTGCGCTGCCAGCGCGCCATCAGCCACATCAGCGCGACCGAATCCGGCCCGCCGGAGACGGCGAGCACCAGCGCGGGCGCATTCTTCAGGCCGGCGAAGAGCCGGCTCGCCTCACGCGTCGAGATCGGAGAATTGTCATCGTCTGACATGACGCTGCCCAGCAATCGCCAGCGAATGGCGGGCGCAATCTAGCGCAGCACCATCCGCATTGTCAGGACCCCGGACGTCAGCACTTCACCCGCTTCTGCTCGCGGTCGACCGCGGCTTTGACGCCGGCGGAGGCGCGCGGATATTTGCGGCCGACCTCGCCGAAGGCGGCGCAGGCGGCCTCCTTTTCCTTCAGCGCGGCGAGCGACTGTCCGAGCCGCAGCAGCGCATCCGGGGCCTTGGCCGATTTCTCGTATTTGGTGGTGACGGCGAGGAAGGCTTCCGCGGAGTCGCGGTATTGCTGGCGCTGGAAGTAGCTCTCGCCGAGCCAGTATTGCGCGTCCCCGAGCAGCGGGTCGCTCGGATATTTCTGCGTGAAGTTCTTCATGGTCTGCTCGGCGAGCGCATAGTCCTTGCGCTGCATGTAGCCGATGCCGAGATCGAACTCGTCGCGCGGCGTCGCCGAGGGCGGCAACGTCGTCAGGGCCGGGGCGCCGGCAGGCGCCGGATAGCCGGATTGGGCCGGCGGATAGCCGGGCTGCGCGGCCGGGGGAGCGGCCTGTTGCTGATAACGTGGGGCGGTGTTGGCGAGATCGAGCGGCTCGCCCGCGCCGCGGCCGCCGGGTGCTCCGGCCGACATGGGCTGCTGCCCGCCGCCGAGCGCGCGCGGCGCACCCGGCGCATTCGGATTCTGGTTCGGGTCGAACGCATCGCCGCGGCGGCTCTTGCCGGGGGCGCCGGGTGCCGGCTGCTCCTGAATGATCGGCGCGGGTGCGGCGATCTGCGGCTGCTCGTAATTCGGCTGGGCCTGCTGCTGCTGACGATAGCCAGGGGCGACCTGCGCCGGTGGAACGGCGGCGGCGTTGGGCTGGACCGGCGCCTGTCCGGGTCCGCCTTGCGCGCCGCCCTCGAGCGCCCGCAGCCGCTCTTCGAGCTGGCGATTGCGGTATTGCAGCTCTTCGTTCTGGCCGGTGAGCTGGCGCAGCTGGTTTTCCAGCCGCTCGATCCGCATCTCGGGATCATCATCCGTCTGGGCGAAGACGGGCGTGAACAAGGGGAGCAGCGCGGCGATCGCCACGGTGCCGGTAAAGACCTTAAATCTGGATGACATCTTGCCCTGACGACGAAAGCGAAATGGCCTGCGACGGAACATGTGACGCGCCACACATTGAAGGGGAGTACGCCAAAAATGTGTCTGTTGCCACGGGGATTCTGTCACAGAATGCTGAAACGAAACCGGCGCCCGAGAGGGCGCCGGCATAATCGGTCTCTGAAGATGAACGGGGCCTGACTGAACGTCAGGAGCTCGCGTTCAGCACGGTGACGGCGCGACGGTTCTGCGACCAGCAGGAGATGTCGTTACAGACGGCGACCGGCCGCTCCTTGCCGTAGGAGATCGTGCGCATGCGGTTCGCATCGATGCCGCGCGAGGCGAGGAACGAGCGGACCGACTGGGCGCGTCGGGCGCCGAGCGCGATGTTGTATTCACGGGTGCCGCGCTCGTCGGCGTGACCTTCGATGGTGAAGGAGTAGCGCGGATAGGTCTGCAGCCACTGCGCCTGCTTCTCCAGGGTCACGATCGCCTGCGGGGTCAGATCGGTCTGGTCGCTTTCGAAGAACACGCGGTCACCCACGTTCACCACGAAGTCCTGCTGGCTGCCAGGCGTCGCCGCATTGGCCATCGCATCCGTCGCAGCATTCTTGTTGGCACAGGCGCCCATCGACAGCGCGACGGCAAGCACTGCGGCCAGCTTCAATCCCTGGAGGATACGCATAGGATGTTTCATTCCGGAGCCTCCACGCTCACGTTCGTCCACTGGTGTCCGGTCTACAGGGGGTTGGTTAAGCGAACGTTCCGTCAACCTTGACGGAACCTTGCCTCGGCCGATCAAATGCCCCCAACTGCCGAAAAGCACCCATCATGGTTAATGGGTTGTAAATGTGGCGCGAGGGTGAAGGCAAGCCGCGCCAGCCAGCAAAAACGCCGGTTTCGGCTGGAATTTTGGGTCTGACGCGCAAGGCCGGCCTGCGCGTGACGGGTGAAAGGCCGAGATCGGGCTCAAACGTGGCGCCGTATCCGCGCCGGCGCCGGCCTCAAGCGTGCGCGGCGTCCGCCACGAGCACCGGCCGCTGCGGCACCTGGCGCTGGCCGCCGCGCCCGAACAGCATCCGCCGCTCAAAGGCGGTCGACCGCATGATCGGGTAGCGCTCGAACACCTTCTTGCGGAAGCTCGGGAAATCCGCCGCCATCAACCCGAACGGCTTGGTGAGGCCGGGAACCAGCCGCGGCTCGGCGATGGTCTCGTGCAGGAACACCCGCCGGTAGAAGGCCTGATGCTCGGGACGCACGATGGCGAGGCCGAGATCGGCGTTGAAATGCTCGCAGGCCATGTAGGCCAGGCGGGTCGTCAGATAGGGCAATTCCGGAACGCGCTTGACCTGGTCGGGATCGGCCACGAAGCGGGTGGGGTCAATCATGACCTCGCCGCGATCGAGCCGCGGCATCAGAATGTCCGGGAAGACATCGGCCGAGGTGGATTCGCGCCATTCCGACGTCAGCACACTGATGCGGACCGAGCTGCAGAGCTCGCCATGGAGATAGACGCCGAAGGTCCAGGCGTTCGGCAGCTCGTCGTAGCGGTCGGTGACGCGTGCCTCCGCCGAGGGCTTGACCGCACCCTCGCGCAGATAGGCGCGGTAGCGGAGATTGTAGATCTCCTCCTTCTCCGCGACGGTTTCCGCGAGATGATAATCGACGTCGGTCAGGAGGTCTGCGCCCCGTCCAACAGCCGAAATGACAGATCTGGCTGAGGACTGCATTCCAACTCCTTACCCACACTCACGCCGCGGCATTCAAAGCCATTCCTGCAAGACAACTTGCGCGGGCGTGGTCATTTATTAACACCTTCTTAACAAGTATGCAAAGCAATCGAAGGGTTAGGGTTAACCTCCGTAGCACTACGGTGCCCCTGCAACAGCCTGAAATAACGGGACGTTTCGGGAAATGGACTTAGGCGAAGGACCGAGAGCCGACGACCTGGAGCTGGCCTTCGCCGCGCCGTCCATGCGAGGCGTTGAGGAGCTGGCGCATCCGCACGGCGGGCACCGGACGGCTGAACAGATAGCCTTGCGCCTCGGAGACGGTGCCGTCGGCGCTGATCAGGTCGAGCTGCTCGTTGGTCTCGATGCCCTCGACCACGACCGCCATGCCGAGATCGGCAGACAGCCGCGCCACGCCGCGCAGCAGCGTCAGCGGGCGGTCGGTGTCGATGCCTTCGAGGAAGGAGCGGTCGATCTTCACCTTCTGCATCGGGAAATTGTGCAGATAGCTGAGGCTGGAATAGCCGGTGCCGAAATCGTCGAGCGAGATGCGCACGCCGAGCGTGTGCAGCTGTGACAGGATGTCGTGGGTGAGCTGGGTGTTGCGCAGCAGGGAGGACTCGGTGATCTCGATCTCGAGCCGATGCGCCGGCAGGCCCGACACTTCGAGCGCGTAGCGGATTTCACTCAGCACGTCGCGCTGGTGGAATTGCTGCGGCGAGAAGTTGACGGCGACGCTGACGCTCTCCGGCCACTTCATGCATTCCATGCAGGCGCGGCGCAGGATCCAGCGGCCGAGATCGACGATCAGGCCCATGTCCTCGGCAACCGGGATGATGTCGACCGGCGAGACCGTGCCGCGCACCGGATGATTCCAGCGCAGCAGCGCCTCGCAGGTGGTGATCCTGCCGGACTTCAGGTTGACCAGTGGCTGATAGAACAGCTCGAACTCCTCGTTCGCCAGCGCCTTGCGCAGGTCGAGCTCGAGGATGCGGCGCGCCTCGACGGTCGCCGCCATCTCGTCGCGGAAGAAGCAGAACGTGCCGCGGCCGTCCGCCTTGGCGCGGTACAGAGCCATGTCGGCGTTCTTGAGCAGCGTATCGGCACTGGCGCCTTCCGGCGACGTCAGCGCGATGCCGACGCTGGCGCCGATCTCGACCAGGTGATTGTCGATGCGATAACGCTCGCTCAGCCGCTCGACGATACGGCGGGCAAGCGCGGCGGCGTCCTCGGGCGAGGATATGTTCTGCTGGAACACGACGAATTCGTCGCCGCCGAAGCGCGCGACGAAATCCTCGGGGCGCAGCATCTCGCGCAGGCGGTTGGCGACCGCGCACAAGAGCTGGTCGCCGCAGGGGTGACCGAGCGTGTCGTTGACCTGCTTGAACTGGTCGAGGTCGACGAACAGCAGGGCCGAGAGCCGCTCGGCATGATGCGAGTTCGCCAGCAGCCGCTCGATCTCGTCGTGGAAGCTGACCCGGTTGGGCAGTGCCGTGAGTTCGTCGTAACGGGCCAGATGGCTGATGCGGGCTTCCGCGTTGGTGCGTTCGGTGATGTCTTCCAGCAGCAGCACGGTGCCGCCGCCGGTCATCGGCTGGAACGTCCAGGCCAGCGTGCGGCCGCGCGAGGCGTTCGGATCGCCGGTGACGATCTCGCAGACGCGCGCATGCGCGATCTCCGCCAGGATCTGGTTGCCGCTCTCCGCCGAGATCGAACCGGCCGACACGCAGGCCGACACGATATCGGCGGCCGTGGCGCCGCGCTTGACGAGGTCGTCGGGCAAGGTCATCAGCTCGCTGAAGCGATGGTTCATCACCGCAAGACGGCCGTCGGCGCGAAACATGCACAGGCCGTGCGGCATGTTGTTGAGCGCGGTGTCGAACTGATGCGCCAGCGCGGATTCGCGGAAGCTCGAGGTCAGCGCCTTGACGAATATCGCGTGCAGGCTGAGGTTGATGTTCTTCAGCCCGATGAAGAAGAACACGAGCAGGATGGCGAGACCGATGTGGTAGAACCCGCCGTGCAGCAGCAGGGCGAGCGACATCGGGCCGCAAGCCAGCGCGACGTGCCACTGGATCACCCGGGGCTGCCCGTAATTACGGGCGGCACCGCCCGCAGTGTAGCCGATGCCGATGGCGACACAGAGCATGTCGGCGACCGGATCGTTGTTGTTGTAGATGACGACGAAGGCCCACAGGCCGAGCACCGCTGCGTAGCTCAGCGCGCCGATCCAATAGCGCGGCTCCAGGTGCTTGGCTTCTTCGAACGACAGCGCCTCGGTGCGGTTCTCGTATCCGCGCATCTGAAAGGCGCGCGCGGTGCCGATCGCGATCAGCAGGAACGCAAGCGGCCACAGCCAGACGTCGCCCGTCTTCAGCGCAGTCATCACCGCGGCCACGGCCGCGGAGGCCGAGCCCAGAAAAATCGCCCAGAAATTCTGCACCATCGAGTTGATGAGAGCGGCGTAGAGTATCGGCTCCAGCTCGTCTCGATCACTCTGCTTCTGGTCGGCCAGTTGCATTGGCTTGTTACGCGTCCTGTTTGGCGCGTACTTTTACCCAGCCCAGATGAAGCCTTTCTGAGGGAACATCGTTAAAGTCGAGTTGTTTTTCGGTATCGGCGAACCGATTTCTGCTTAAATATCAAGCAACTAGGCAAGGCTTGCCGAGCGCAGGGTGAAGAAAGGATTGCTTTCCCCACCGAATGCGAAAAAATCCGCGCGCTTTTTCGAAAACATCGCGCGTTGCGAACGCACGGGTCTATTGACCCGCCGTCGAGGACAATAGCGGCGACCAGGCGGGGTCGGAGGCGAAGCCCGGCGTCGGCACCTTGAGCTCGTTGCGACCGGAGATATCGACGCTGTAGAGCGACGGTCCGCCATTGCCGCCGGGATCGCGGAAGAACATCAGCACGCGGCCGTTCGGCGAGAAGGTCGGGCCTTCGTTGTGGAAGCCGGAGGTGAGCAGCCGCTCGCCGGAGCCGTCGGGCTTCATGACGCCGATCGAGAACTGTCCGCCGCCCTGCCGGGTGAAGGCAATGTAATCGCCCTTCGGCGACCACACCGGCGTCGAATAGCTGGCGTTGGTGTCGTCCTTGGAGAACGAGATGCGCTGCGCCTGCCCGCCGCCCGCCGCCATCACGTAGATCTGCGACCGGCCGCCGCGATCCGACTCGAAGCAGATGCGGCTGCCATCAGGCGAGTAGGACGGAGACGTGTCGATCGCCGGCGTGTCGGTGAGGCGCGTGGTCGAGCGCGAGCGCAGATCCATCACGAACAGGTTGGAATTGCCGCCCTGCTGCAGGCTCATGATGACGCGCTGGCCGTCCGGCGAGAAGCGTGGCGCAAAGGTCATGCCCGGGAAGTTACCGACGATCTCGCGCTGGCCGGTTTCGATGTTGAAGAGATAGACCTTCGGATCGCCCTGCCCGAACTCCATGTAGGTGATCTCTTGCGAGTTCGGCGAGAAGCGCGGCGTCAGCACGAGGTCGGAGCCGCGGGTCAGATAGCGCACATTGGCGCCGTCCTGGTCCATCATGGCGAGCCGCTTGACGCGACGCTCCTTCGGACCGCTCTCGTCCACGAACACCACGCGGCTGTCGAAATAGCCCTTCTCGCCGGTCATCCGTTCATAGATCTGGTCGGAGATGATGTGGGCGATGCGGCGCCAATATTCCGGCGAGGTGAAATATTGCTGGCCCGTGAGCTGCTGGCCGGAGATCACATCCCACAGGCGGAATTCGGCCTTCAGCCGCCCATCGGGCTGGCGCGTCATCCGGCCTGTGACCAGGGCCTGCGCGTTGAGCGTCTTCCAGTTCTGGAATTGCGGCGCGACATCCATGTTGTTGATGCGCTCGATGAAGGCGGCCTGGTCGATCGGCGCGAACAGGCCCGAGCGCTTCAGATTGTTGGTGATGACCTGCGTGACGCCGTTGCCGACGTCGCCGTCGGACGGCGAGCCAGGCAGGAAGTTGGTGATCGCGATCGGGATCGGCTGGAATTCGGTTGGATTGATTTCAAGCCGCTTTTGCGCTTGGGCGAGGTTATGTCCAGCCCCAAACGTCATGAGCGCGGATCCGGTCAGTGTCATGAAGCGGCGGCGGTTCATCGATCGAACGTCATTCATCGCAAAATTCTTTTTGTTCGGATGTCACAACATATCCTTCAGGCCGAAGCGCATCGGGATAGTTTTCCAAGTGTCATACTGTTGCTTCGGCAGGAACGAATAGGCCTGACATTGCATGATAGCGCGCTTGCCACTGTCCGCCACCGCCTGGGCGATCGACCGCGACGGTCCCCTCACCGCAACGACGACCGGCTCGGATGCCAGCGTGCCATCGATCTTCATGTAAATATCAATGTCAGCTTCGTATTGATCGGCATCCTGGCCGTTATAGGTCGGCGTGAAACAGCGTTTGACCGCTGACAAGAACGCCCCTTGCCAGGTTGCAACGTTATTGGCGGCCGTGCCGGTCGCCGCGCCCAACGATGCCGACGCATTCATCGCCGAGCCGGTCTGTTCGTGCCGGGTCGCGGCGCGCTTGTCGAGGTCGCGCTGGATCTGCGCGGGATCGAAGGTTCGCTCCTTGGGCTTCGGCTGCTGCTGCGGCTGCACTGCCGCGACCTTATGCTCCACCGGCTTGGGCGGCGGCTTCTTGGTGTCCAGCTTCTTCTGGAGCTCGGCGATCGGATCTTCCTTGGCCGGATCAGGCTTCTTTTCCTGCGGCTTCGGCTCTTCCTTCGGCTTCGCCTCGGCCACGGGCTTCGGCGGCTCGGGCTTCTTCTCGACCGGCTTCTCGACCGGTTTCGGCGGCGGCTCGGGCTGCGAATTGGTCTTGATCAGCTCTTTCTTCTCGGTGACCTTGCCGACGGCGTCTTCCTCCGGCTTGGGCTCCGCGATCTTCTCGACCTTCGGTTTGAGCTCTTCCTTCTTGCCGGTCTTCTGACCCGCCATCATCTTGGCGAGCTGATCGGTGGAGATGATGTCGATCGGAAGCGACTCTTCCGGCGCGATGTAGGCCTTGCTGCTGAAGGTGACGAGCCCCCATCCCAGCACGAGGACGTGGAGGGCAATCGACGCAACGAGTGTCTTGTCGACGTTCACCTTCACCGGCTTAGGACCCCTGATCCGCTTCCGTGACGAGGGCGAGCTTCTTGAACCCGGCGCCGGACAACTGGCCCATCACCTTGGCCACCGTGCCGTAATCCGCCTTCTTGTCGGCGCGCAGATAGATGCGTTCCTCGAGGCCGCCGCGCGCGTCGGTGATCGCCTTCAGCTTCGGGATCAGCTCGTTGATTGCGATCTCGGTATCGTTGATGAACACCTTGCCCTTGATGTCGACCGACATCTGGATCGGCTTCTGGTCGTTGTTCTCGAGGCTCTTGGCCTGGGTCTGCGGCAGGTCGAGCGGCACGCCGACCGTCAGCATCGGCGCCGACACCATGAAGATGATGAGCAGCACCAGCATCACGTCGACCATCGGCGTGACGTTGATCTCGGCCACGACGGGCTTGCGCCGGCCGCGGCGCCCACCGCCTCCGGACGAACTCGCAACGTTCATCGCCATGATCGCGTGCCCAAATTGCCCTTCACACTATACATGCCGTCCGTCAGCCCCGCTCGTCGATCTGACGCGACAGAATGGCGGAAAATTCATCGGCAAAGCCCTCCAGCCGCTGGGCCTGCCGGTTCACCTCGGACGTGAACTTATTGTAGAAGATAGTGGCAGGAATGGCGGCGATAAGGCCGACCGCGGTCGCAAACAGCGCCTCGGCGATGCCCGGCGCGACCACCGCCAGAGAGGTATTTTTCGACGCCGCGATCGACTGGAAGCTCGACATGATGCCCCAGACCGTGCCGAACAGGCCGACGAAGGGGCCGGCGGAGCCGACGGTCGCGAGCACCAGCAGGCGGCGCTCCAGCCGCTCGACCTCGCGGGCGATCGAGACGTTCATGACCTTGTCGATGCGCATCTGCAGACCCGCGACCGAGCGGGCATGGCTCTCGAACGACCGCTTCCATTCGCGCATCGCCGCCACGAAACAGGCGGCCATCGAATGCGTCGGCTTGGCCGAAAGGGTGCGATAGAGCTCCTCGATCGATTCGCCGGACCAGAACGCCTGCTCGAAACGGTCCATCGAGCGGCGGGTGCGGGCGAACAGGAAGATCTTGTCGATGGCGATCGCCCAGACCCAGACCGAGCAGGACAGAAGTCCCAGCATCACCGCTTTCACGATCCAGTGAGCCTGCCAGAACAGCGCGATCAGCGACACGTCCGCGGAAGCGGCAACCGGAAGGGCTGACTGAGCCACGTCGGCCGGATTCATAAGCAGTATCCTCTCAAGGCGATCGTTACCCGATGTGCCGGCCAGCAAATGGCTGCCGGTTCCCCAATGGCCGCGCTAGCACCGGCGCGGCCGGCAAGCCCGCTCAAAACCTTGTCTTTCGGGGTGCAGGGGCTCGTCCAAAGCCGGCCGTCTGCATTCCCTGCCAAGATGTCAAAACTATGGGCCTTTGGCCCCGGGCCTTGACGGGCTCGGCTTCGGGCTTTGGGCGCGATTGTCCGCCCTTACCAGAGCCCGCCGTTGGTTAATGCGAGGTTACCACAGGCGAATTTGGCTGCCGAAAAGGCAGGCAGCGCAGATAGATGGGAGGCCGCGGGCTGCAAGGCAGGATGTCACGTCGCGTTGCCGGGGTGGCGAGATTGTGGCGCCGACGGAGGTCGGTTCCCTCCCCCTCGTGGGCCCTTGTGGGAGGGAGGGCAGTTTGCGCTTTGGCTGGCATCACACTCGCCACGCTCCCTCGGCGCACACGAGCTGATAGGCTCTATCCGCGGACAACAACTTGCCGGCACCACCGGCCCCAGCCTGAGGAACGCCGCCATGCCGAAACCACAGATCAACGTGCGGTGGCTCATCGCCGCCATCGTATCGGTCTGCCTCGTCACGTTCAGCCCCTTGCGCGCCGCATCGGTCGCGCCGGTCGCTGCCGAAAACGGCATGGTGGTTTCCGCGCAGCATCTGGCGACCCAGGTCGGCGTCGATGTGCTGAAGCGCGGCGGCAATGCCGTCGATGCCGCGGTCGCCGTCGGCTATGCCCTCGCCGTGGTCTATCCGGCCGCCGGCAATCTCGGCGGCGGCGGCTTCATGACGATCCAGCTCGCCGACGGACGCAAGACCTTCCTCGACTTCCGCGAGACGGCGCCCAAGGCGGCGACCGCCAACATGTACCTCGACAAGGACGGCAACGTCATCAAGGGCATCTCGACCAAGGGACACCTCGCCGTGGGCGTGCCGGGATCCGTCTCGGGCATGGAATATGCGCGCGAAAAATACGGCACCATGAAGCGCGCCGATTTGCTCGCGCCCGCGATCCAGTTCGCCGAGCAGGGATTTGTGCTCGACCAGGGTGACATCGACCTGCTGCGCACGGCAACGAACGATTTCAAGGAAGACCCCGCCTCAGGCGCCATCTTCCTCAACAACGGCCAGCCGTTCAACGTCGGCGAAAAGCTGGTGCAATCGGAGCTGGCGAAAACCCTGCGCGAGATCAGCGGCAAGGGCACGGACGGCTTCTACAAGGGCTGGGTCGGCAGCGCCATCGTGGCCTCGAGCCAGGCCGGCAAAGGTCTGCTGACGCAAGACGATCTCGACGGCTACAAGACGCGCGAACTCGCACCGGTCGAATGCGACTACCGCGGCTATCACGTGGTGTCGGCGCCGCCGCCGAGCTCGGGCGGCGTCATCATCTGCGAGATCCTGAATATCCTGGAAGGCTATCCGCTGAAGGAGCTGGGCTATCATTCCGCAGCGGCCACGCATGTGCAGATCGAGGCCATGCGCCACGCTTACGTCGACCGCAACAGCTACCTCGGCGACCCTGATTTCGTGAAGAATCCGCTCGACCGCCTGCTCGACAAGGCTTACGCCGCCAAGATCCGTGCCGTGATCGATCCGAACAAGGCGGGCGTCTCCAAGGACATCAAGCCTGGTGTCGCGCCGCACGAGGGCAGCAACACCACGCATTATTCGATCGCGGACAAGGACGGCAACGCCGTGTCCGTGACCTACACGCTGAACGACTGGTTCGGCGCCAAGGTGACGGCGGCAAAGACCGGCGTGTTGCTGAACGACGAAATGGACGACTTCACCGCCAAGGTCGGGGTGCCGAACCTGTACGGCCTGGTGCAGGGCGAGGCCAACGCCATCGCGCCCGGCAAGCGGCCGCTGTCGTCGATGAGCCCGACCATCGTCAGCAAGGACGGAAAACCGGTGATGGTGGTGGGTACGCCCGGCGGCAGCCGCATCATCACGGCCGTGCTGCAGACCATGATCAACGCGATCGACTACGGCATGAACGCGCAGGAGGCCGTCGACATGCCGCGCATCCACCAGCAATGGCTGCCCGATATCACCAATGTCGAGAACTATGCGCTGTCGCCGGACACGCAGAAGATTCTGGAAGGGATGGGCCACAAGTTCGGCCCGCCACAACCGGCCAATCACCTCGCCGTCATCATCGTCGGCGCGCCGGCGCTGAACGGCAAGCAAGTCGGCAACAACCGCTATTACGGCGCCAACGACCCTCGCCGGAACAGTGGGCTCGCGGCCGGCTATTGATCACGTCGGCGACGTCAGTGCGCAGTGCGGATGAGGCGAGGCGCGCGTCAGGCTGCGGATGCAGGCGCGGGGCAGTTGGTGAGGCGCGCGGGATTGCCAACGGCGGTGCAGCCGGCGGGGATGTCTGAGGTCACCACCGTGCCGGCGCCGATCTTGGCGAGATCACCGATGCTGACGTCGCCGAGGATGCTCGCGCCGGCGCCGATGAAGACACCGCGGCCGATGCGCGGCGAGCGCGTCGGCAGTTCGTTGCCGCGACCGATACTGACGTTCTGGAGGATGGTGACCTCGTCGCCGATCACGACATGGGCGCCGATCACGATGCCCGTGGCGTGGTCGAGATAGACCGACGAGCCGATGCTGGCCGACGGATGGATGCTGACCTGCAGGACGTTCGAGGCCTCGTTCTGAAACAAGAGCGCCGCATCGCGCTGATCATGACGCCACAGCCAGCTCGAGACGCGCCAGGCCTGCAGCGCGACGTAGCCCTTGAAGTGCAGCAACGGCGCCAACAGGCTGGCGATGGCGGGATCGCTGCGCACGATGGCCTGCAAGTCGCGGCCAGCCGCTTCAATCAATTCCGGCGAGCGGCGAAAGGCGTCGCGGGAAAAGGCGGTGAAGCGGGCCTGCTCTGCGGCGTTGCCGCCCAGCCTGCGCCCGATCAGGTCGGCGATGGCGGCCGCAAGATCGTCATGGGCGAGGACGGCCTCCGTCAGCGACCTGCCGAAGACGGGATCGGATGCAACCGCACGCTGCGCCTCGTCGCGGATCGCCTGCCAGAGGCAACCGTCCGTCGTCGCGTTTGCAGCTGCCGTCATCGCCGTCTCCGGTATCCAGAGGCCCTCTCATATAGATCGTCGGCAAGTCGCGCGCCACGTCCCGGGCGACAGACGCACCCGGAGCACCATGCCGCAGCCCCCCGTGAGGCTACGAGCTTGCGTGCCGGACGGCGGCAACCATATAGTCCGTCGAATTTTCGGCCCAAGCTGCTTTGGCCGGAATGTCCTCGCAAAGCAGCCCCTTCATGCCCCCCGCGGTGGTCCGCCATCCGCGGGTTTTTCGTACCCGGCCGCCGCCAACGCTGCCGCCACGAAATCCCGGAATCCCGTTACCTGAGGTCACGCCAAGACATGTCGCCCAACGCGCCCGCCGACGACCACCACGACGACGTCATGTACCCCTCCGCCATACCGTTCGTGCTGGTCCATCTCGGTTGCTTCGCGGCGATCTGGTCAGGCATCACCTGGGAGGCCCTGGCGATCTGCGGGTCGCTGTATGTCATGCGGATGTTCGGGGTCACGGCAGGCTACCACCGCTATTTCTCGCACAAGGCGTTCGCCACCGGCCGGGTGTTTCAGTTCGCCCTCGCCTGCCTCGCGCAAAGCACCGCGCAGAAGAGCGTGCTGTGGTGGGCCGCCAAGCATCGCCATCATCATCTGCATTCCGACACCGAGCTGGACGTGCATTCGCCGCGTCGGCGCGGCTTCGTGTACAGCCATCTCGGCTGGATCTTCTACCGCGAGCACGACACGACCGATCTCGTGAAGGTCGGCGATCTCACGATCTATCCCGAGCTGATGTGGCTGCACCGGCTGGAGCTGCTGCCGGCCTTCGTGCTTGCAGCGCTCTGCTTCATCGTGGCGGGCTGGTCGGGCCTGATCGTCGGCTTCCTCTGGAGCACGGTGCTGGTCTATCACGCAACCTTCTGCATCAACTCACTGGCCCATGTGCACGGACGCAAGCGCTACGTGACGGGCGATGATTCCCGCAACAATTGGCTGCTGGCGCTGCTCACCATGGGCGAAGGCTGGCACAACAATCACCACGCCTATCAGAGCAGCGTGCGGCAGGGTTTCTACTGGTGGGAGGTCGACGTCACCTATTACGTCCTCACGGTGCTGTCCTGGTTCGGCATCGTCTGGAACATGAAGGCGCCCCCCGAACAGGTGCTGCGCAACGAGCAGCCGCTCGGCGCCCGCGTCATCAACCGGGCAGCCCGCGAGCTTGCCGGACGGTTCGATGCACAGGCCCTGGCGCACGCCATCTCGTCGGCGCTGCACCGGGCCGATCCCGCCCAGCTGCAACTGCCGACGCTGCACGACATTCTCAATCGCGCGCATGAGGGCGTCGACGCGCTGACCCATCTGCATCTGCCGAGGATACCGACCCGCGACGAGTTTCTCACTGAAGCCAAGGCGATCTTCGCGCGGACGCGATCGCTCAACGAGATCGTGGACCACGCCTACGACCACTTCCTGGCTTCGGTTCGCGCGCAGCTCGTGACGGTGCGCTGAGCCTTGCCGGTCATCGGAGGCACGAGCCTATGGCCCGTGCCCCTGGCCGTGCACAACCCCGCAAAACGCGCGCCCGCCGGGACAGGGGCGAAACCGGCAGTCGGGATCGATCGCGCAGCCGCCATAGACGAGGCCGATATAGCCGAGCACCGCAAGCGCGGTGACGCCGAGCAGCAAGCGGGTGCGCAGATCCATGTGCCTTTAGTGCCGGAGATCCACGCACGGGTTCGGTGACGCACACCGCCGCGGCCGGGCTGGTCCTGGCCATAACGCCCCCCAAAACCAAACCGCCCGCCTGCGGGTTGCGCAGACGGGCGGCTCGGGGCCATCAGGACTTTGGGGGCATGCGCCTGAAGGCTTTGAGAGGTGCAGCCTCGAAGATCAACCCTGCTGCTGATCGGTCGGCGGCGGGGTCGGACGCGTCTTGTGCTGCGCCATGAACTGGTCGAACTCTTCCTTGTCCTTGGCGTGACGAAGGCGGTCCAGGAAGTTCTTGAACTCGACCTGCTCTTCCTCGAGCCGCTGCAGCGTCTCGCTGCGGTACTCGTCGAAGGCGCGGTTGCCGGAGGACGGCGGGCCGAAGCCGAAGCCGAAACCGCGGCGCTCCATGCGGCCGCGCATGCGGTCCATCTTGTACTGCATCCGCTCCATCTTGTTCTGCCAGCGGTCCTGATTGCTCCAGCACGACATTCTTCTGCTCCCGAGTGTGAAAAAGAGAAGGGCAAGTCCGATCGGCCACCAGATGATGAAGCCGAGAATGGTCACGGCGATCCAGCCGGGATGCCAGGGCGTATCGAGCATGCGGGGCCGCTCGTACTGCTGCTGGTGGTCCGAGGGGCCGCGCCAGCGATTGACGTCAGCGGTGTAGGCCATTTCCCTTCTCCATCACGGCATCAGCGCCGTTGTGAATGTAAATAACATTTACATAGCTAGACCATCCCGCGATTTTGTCAAGCTGGCCGCCAGACACGCCCGCGTGATTATTGGCGCAACTTTATTTCGGCTTGCCCCAAGGACCGCCAGGAGGGCCGCCCGGCGGGACGCCCGAACCGGAGGACGACTCCGGCGGCACCGGCGGAGGCTCGGCCCCCTTGGCCGGAGGACGGCGGTCGGTCGGGAAGCCGAGGCCGCGCAGATAGATCAGCACCTCGGCCTCGAGCAGCTCGTCGGGCGACATCGGCAGCTTTCGCCGCGCGGCATCGCCACGCGAGAACAGCGAGGCCACGCCGTGCGCCATCGACCAGATGTGCAGCGCCATCATCATCGCCGGCGGGCGCGGCATGCCGGGCGGTGCCAGCGCCGCGAGCCGCTCGGCGGCGGCGCGAATGATGTTGAAGGCGCGCTCGCTCGCGGCCTGCAGCGCCGGATTGGAGTCGACGGGAAGGCCGGATTCGAACATCGCGTTGTAGAACGCGGGCTCCTCTCGGGCGAAGGCGAGGTAAGCCTTGCCGACGCGCTCGAAGGCCGTGACGGTGTCGGGGCGCCCGTCGTCCCAGGCCGCGGTCAGGCGCTGCTCGAACTGCTCGAAGCCGCGCTGGGCGATCGAGGCCAGGAGCTCGTCACGGTCGCGAAAGTGCCGGTACGGCGCCGCCGCGCTGACGCCGGCCATGCGTGCGGCATCGGCGAAGGTGAAACCTGCCGCGCCCTTCTCGGCAATCAACCCGAGGGCGGCCTGCAGAAGTGCTTCCTTCAGATTGCCGTGGTGATAGCCGCGCTCGGCGCGGCGCTGCTCCTTGCGCCAGCTCATGTGAACGGCTTTTACATGAGCCGGGCGAGAAGGTCACTAGCGGGCGGCGGATTGGTTAACGCGTATTTTCACCGTCATTCCGGGACGATGCGAGAGCTTCGACCCCGGAATGACGATCGCGAAGACCTACATCTGTGGAATCGGCAGCACGGGCATGACCTCGATCGCTTCGCCCGGGAAGATCGCAAAATGCGGATGGTTCTCGAACAGTTTTGCCGCCGCCTCCTGCGAAGCAGCCCGCACCACCGTGAAGCCGGTCAGGGCATTGCTGATCTCGGTGATGCCGCTTCCGTCGATTCTGCGGGTCTTGCCGAGCGGGCCGCCCAGCTCGACGATGACATCCCGGTGCTTCTCGACCCAGCCGTGCCAGGCGGCCATGCCCTCCTGCTCCTTTGCCTTCCGTTCGGCTTCCGGCATCGCATGCCAGGCCTTCATCTTTTCGCCGCTCGTGCTGCCAAGATAGACGGCGAGGAATTTGTGCTCGGTGCTCATCGGTTCTCTCCCTTGTTGAAGCTTGATGACAGCCGCGATTTCCATCGCGACCATTGGGGCTACGTCTTCAGGCCGTCAAAACCGGCGGCGGCCGCTTGCACGTCAGGCGGAAAATCGCTGATCTCCTGCACCTGCCGGATTTCGATGATTTCATTCGGCGAGGCCGGGCACTGTTTTGCCCAGGCAATCGCCTCGGCTCGTGAGGCGACCTCGATCATCCAGTAGCCGCCCAGGACTTCCTTGGACTCGGCGAAGGGACCGTCCGTCACGACGGGTGCGCCGGTCGCAAACGAGACCCGCGCGCCCATCGAGGGCGGATGCAGGCCTTCCAGCGTGATCAGGACGCCGGCATCCTTCAGCGCCTCGTTGTAGCGCATCATCGCGGCGACGCGCTCGGGATCGAGTTGCACGTCCGGCGGCGCGGTCTCGTAGCCGAGCGGAATCATCAGCATCATGAATCGCATGAGGTGTCCTCGTTACTCTTCGTCACTCCGGAGGCGCTGAAATCGCCCCCCTCGGGACGACGACGGTGCCCCTGTAAGACGAACGCGGCTCTACACGACCGACAAGGGCGAGAAAATTATCTCGGGGGTCATTTCAGATGAGGGGAACCACGGGAACGTCGTCGGCGATGCCCGCCTGCGCAACTGCGTCAACACGCCGCGAAAAAAAATTCGCCCGTCTTCCGTACAAATACGAGCCCGCCAAATGAACTCCGCCGTGCATATGGAGCGAGAACGCTCGCCAGTTGAAATAGTTGGCTGACGCACGTGAAATTACGGAGCCGGCCGCGGCGTCTGTTTGGGTTTACAGACGCTCAAGGAGAGCATGCAACTTATCGGCGCAGGGGAAAGGGTACGGCGATCCTGCCGATTCGCTCCCGGGGGATTGCGGAGCTCACGTGTTCAATTTCCAAAGCAAGAAGGTCAGGCACGCGATCGCGGAGGTCGAGGCACTCGATCGGTCGCAGGCCGTGATCGAATTCGGTCTCGACGGCACCATCCTCGATGCCAATGAGAACCTGCTCAAGATGAGCGGCTACGCGCTGGCCGAGATCAAGGGCAAGCACCACAGCATCTTCGTCAGCCCGGCCGAGCGAGAGAGCGCCCGCTATCGCGACTTCTGGGCCAGCCTGAACCGCGGCGAATTCCAGACCACGCAATACAAGCGTTTCGGCAAGGGCGGCAAGGAACTCTGGATCCACGCCTCTTACGCGCCGCTGCGCGACGAGAACGGCAAGGTGGTCAGCTTCATCAAGTTCGCCACCGACATCACGGCGTACAAGATCAAGACCATGGAGGATTCCGGCAAGATCGCCGCGGTGAACCGCGCGCAGGCCGTGATCGAGTTCCAGATGGACGGCACCATCATCAGCGCCAACGAGAACTTCCTGAAGGCGATGGGCTACTCGCTCGACGAGATCAAGGGCAAGCATCACAGCATGTTCGTGACGCCCGAGGACCGCGCGAGTTCGGCCTACGCCGCGTTCTGGGCCAAGCTGAACCGCGGCGAATTCGAAGCCGCCGAATACAAGCGGCTGGGCAAGGGCGGCACGGAGATCTGGATCCTTGCAACCTACAATCCGATCCTCGACGAGAACGGCAAGCCGTTCAAGGTGGTGAAATTCGCAACCGACGTCACGGCGCAGAAGATGAAGGCGGCCGACAGTGATGGCCAGCTCGCCGCGATCCAGAAGTCGCAGGCGGTGATCGAATTCAACATGGACGGCACGATCCGCACCGCCAACGAGAACTTCCTGAAGGCGATGGGCTATTCGCTGGCCGAGATCAAGGGGCAGCACCACTCCATGTTCGTCGAGCCGAGCGAGAAGAATTCGCTCGCCTATCGCCAGTTCTGGGAGACGCTCAACCGCGGCGAATACCAGGCCGCCGAATACAAGCGCATCGCCAAGGGCGGCCGCGAGATCTGGATCCAGGCGTCCTACAACCCGATCTTCGATCTGAACGGCAAGCCCTACAAGGTGGTGAAATACGCCACCGACATCACCGCGCAGGCGATCGGCCGCAAAAAGGCCGACAATGCGCGCGGGCTGATCGAAGCGGTCGCGGCGGGCAGCGAGCAGATGAGCGCCTCGATCCGCGAAATTTCCGAGACCATGGCGAAGTCGCGCGAGAATTCCAAGGTCGCGACCAATCGGGTCGAATCCGCCGACGGCCAGGCCCAGAAGCTGACCGCGGCTGCGCAGGCCATGAGCGGCATCGTCGAGATGATCTCCGGCATCACCAGCCAGATCAATTTGCTCGCGCTCAACGCCACGATCGAATCGGCCCGCGCGGGCGAAGCCGGCCGTGGCTTTGCCGTGGTCGCCTCCGAGGTAAAGAATCTCGCGAGTCAAGCCAAGCAGGCGACCGATACGATCACGTCCGAAATCGACGCGCTGAATACCATCTCCGGCGACGTCGCCAACTCCCTGACCGCGATCAAGGTCGCGATCGCCGGCGTCAGCGAGTTCATTGCCTCCACCGCCGCCGCGGTCGAGGAGCAGAGCATCGTGACGGCGGACATGTCGGCCAACATGCAGCGTGCATCTGCGGAACTGGCATAGTCGGCGCGGCCGGCGCTCCCGATGGACGCTGACGAGCAGCTGTCGATACCCGCTGTGCTTGCCGATCGGAAAACGGTTGCACAATCAAGGCGTGTATGCCTAATTGAGCCCGTGGGGGCGAGGAAGCAGCGAGGCAATTGTCAGCCGTTCGCCGTTTGCCGCTGATTTGGAGCTGGGCGCTCCGATATTTGGGACGGGGGCATATGAGATCGAAGATCGGGGCGCTGCCCCTTTTGCTTGTCGGATTTTTGTTGGCGAGTTGCGCGAGTCCACGAGGCCTTGACGAACCGGCCTTCCAGATGCCGCCATTGAAGCCGGGCATGGGCCGAGTGTACTTCACCCGGCCGGGCGAATTTGCAGGGTCGGCTGTCCAGCCTGAGATTCGAATGAACAATGAAGTCGTCGGCAGGTCCGTGCCCGGCGGGTTCACTTTTGTCGACCGTCCCCCCGGGAAGTATGTCGTGACGACGGCAACCGAGGTCGAGAATGTGGTGTCATTCCAGCTGGCTGCCGGCGAGTCCAAATACATCAAGACTGCCGTGACGCCGGGCATCCTCGTCGGCCATGTCACGCCGACGCTGGAATTCCCGGAACAGGGGCAGTCCGATATCAACCGCCTCAGATATGTCGGCCCCAAATTCTGATCCCTTGCTCTGATCCCTTGCGCGGGGCCAGCTAAACTGCCATGCCGCGGGTTCGAGCAAAGGACCCCGTCATGCCCCCCTCGCCCACCAAAGTCGCTCTCGTCACAGGAGCCGCGCGCGGCATCGGGCTCGCGACCGCGAAGAAGTTCTTGGCCGAAGGCTGGCGTGTGGCGCTGCTCGACATCGAGGGCGAGTTGCTCGGCCGGGCGGTCGCCGAAATCGACCAAAGCGAGGCGACGCTGGCACTGACCTGCGACGTCTCGGACGCAGCCGCAGTGAGCGAGGCAATGGAGGCGGTCGAGCGCCGGTTCGGCCGCCTCGATGCGCTCGTCAACAATGCCGGCATCGCGGTGTTCGCGCCGCTGATGGAAACATCCGAGGTCGACTGGCGCTGCGTGCTCGAAGTCAACCTCACCGGTCCCTTCCTTTGCACCAAGGCTGCGGTACCCCTGATGCGCGAGGGCCATGGTGGCGCCATCGTCAACATCACCTCGATCTCGGCGGTGCGCGCCTCGACGCTGCGCTCGGCCTACGGCACCAGCAAGGCCGGGCTGGCGCACCTGACCAAGCAGCTCGCGGTCGAGCTCGCCTCGCTCAACATCCGCGTCAACGCGGTCGCGCCGGGACCGGTCGACACCGCGATGGCCAAGCAGGTGCACAGCAAGGAGATCCGCGCCGACTATCACGATGCCATTCCGCTCAACCGCTACGGCCTCGAGGAAGAGCTTGCGGATGCGATCTACTTCCTGTGCTCAGGCCAGGCGAGCTACATCACCGGACAAATTTTGGCCGTTGATGGCGGCTTCGATGCGGCAGGTATCGGCTTGCCGACGCTGCGCGGGCAAAGGCGGAACGGTTAGGCGCCGGGATTCGTAACCGAGCTTGTGGAGAGCTTCATGCGACGCACCTCATTGCTCAAAGTCCTGATGCTTGCAGTGCTCCTGCTCGCCATCACCCCTGCTGCCGCTGAAATCCGCATCATCCAGTCTCCGGGGGGACAGGTCGGACCGTTCCTCGATCTGTTCGAGAAGGTGCGCGACAGCGGCGAGCGCGTGGTGATCGACGGCCCCTGCCTGTCCGCCTGCACACTGGTGCTCAGCATCGTGCCGGATGAGCGCATCTGCGTCACCAAGCGCGCCGTGCTCGGCTTCCATGCCGCACGTTCGGTGGACCGGCGCGGTCGCTTCTATGCCGAGCCGGAAGCATCGGTCGCGGTGCTTGCGGCCTATCCCGGCCCGGTACGCGACTGGATCAGCCGCCGCGGCGGCCTCACCTCGCGTTTGCTCCTGCTGAAAGGACGCGATCTCGCCGCGATCTATCCGCGCTGCCGCTGAAGCGTCCGACAGCTGCCACGAATGTGACGTCGATGAGTCCTGTGAACCGTCACATGAATGGCGCCTGACTTGAAGGCACTTAACTTGAAGGCCCTTAACTTGAAGGCACTTAACTTGAAGGCACTTGGCTGGCCCGAGGCCGTAAGGCAGGTTCCCTGGTGCTGGCGAGATATTCGCACCGGGGCTCTACGCCATCGCTGTGGCTGCCTTCAGTAGAAAGTCTGAATCACCGGCACCAGCTTCATGCTGGCGCAGATAAGCATCCCCCATAGGGCAAAATTGATCTGTAGCGCCGCTGCCATCGGTCGCTCCCCTTCCAAGTGACGTCCACCCCAGTTTGTAGATTTTATGAATCACCAATAGCGATTCCACCGTGCAGATCACAGCCCAATATTGCGCCAATTGTTGTGCAATGCGAACCGCATTGTTTCACGAAGCGGCCTCACTGCTCGCATAAAGTGATGTGAACAGTTCGTTCATTGCTCGGCCATGCCGGCCAACCGATTTGCGTTAAGTTCCATTTGACCGACGCATGTGAGCTTCCTCAACGGCGCTTGCACGTTACGCACCGAAGTTTGGATCCGGCATGATGCGACACGGCATTGTCTTGCTCACTTTCTGCACAGCGCTGCTTGGATGTGCAGTCGCGCCGGCGCAGGAGCGTCCGATCGCTTGGGACGGCCTCGGCCAGGACCCCAACAGAAACTTGAACCGCCCCCATGTCGGCAAGCGGCGCGCAACGCCCCCTGCTCCCGCCGCAAACGATCCCAATCAGGAACGGGAACGAGTGCTCGGCACCTTGCGGCCATACTCGGAAGCGTGGTGGGCGGTGTATGACGAGATCGAAGCGGAGCGCGACAGGCAACTCGGCACCAAGCTCGTGATCTGCCCGCGCTGCGTGCAGCCGCGACAAGACGAAGACGTGACCGGATCGATTCGCTGAGCGGGCTCGCCGGTCCGAGCGTGACCCGACAGATCCATTGACCCCCTCTCCCGCGACGATGGAGAGAGGGGACCGTTGCTCAATCAATCATGCACGCAGTTTTGCGCGTCACATTCCTTCCGCCGGGCAGTTCACCATCCAGGGAATGCCGAACTTGTCGACGCACATGCCAAATCCCTTGGCCCAGAACGTCTTGCTGAAGGGCATGGTGACGGTGCCGCCGTCGGCGAGCGCGTTGAACTTGCGCTCGCCGTCCGCGGGATCCTTGACCGTGAACGAGATCGAAAAGCCCTGCGGCTTGCTGAAGTGCTCGGGCGGCGCGTCGGAGGCCATCAGCACGCTGCCGTCGGGCAGCGACATCCGCGCGTGCATGATCGTCTTCTCGCGGCCGGGCGCGGCAGGCATGTCCGGCGGCGCATCCGATGAGCGCATCATCGCGTCGATCTTGCCGCCCAAAATCTTGGCGTAGAAGTTGAACGCGGCTTCGCAATTGTCCTGATAGAACAGATAGGCATTGAGCATCGTTTCTCTCCTCTTCACTTGCAGTGAGGCTTATTGCTTTTCGGTGAGCTTCTTCAGGCTGACGAGACCGGCCTCGAAATCGTTGCCGATCATCCTGTCCATGTTGATGAACACCTGCATGACCTTGGTCATGAACGGGGCCGGACCGTACATCGCCCATGTGACCAGAGTGGCATCGCCTTGCGGCACAAAGGTGAACTCGGCGGTGTTGTGGCCTTCGAACGGCCGCTCGAAATCGAGCTTGATACGAAGTTTCGACGGCCCGCTCGCCTCGAGGATCTCCATGTGGCCGGCGCCGACATTGTTGTTGCCGTCCCAGGCATAGGTCGCGCCTTTTCCTTCAGCGGTTCCGCCGAAGGTCCGCTTCATGGCGGGGTCACGGGCTTCATAGGGCGACCAGCCGGTCCAGCGGTGGAAATCGGCCACCTGCGGATAGATCGCATCGGCCGGCGCCTTCACGGCGAGCGAGCGTTCGACGCGGAATGTGTCGGGTTTCGTCAAGGCGAAGACGAGAACCCCGGCTGCGCCGGCGGCGAGCACGATGGCGATGATGGCAAGGGCTTTCAGCATGGATGGCTCCGTGGATACGGGCACAGGACGAACGGGAACGGCGGGACCCGACAAGGGCGGACGAATCTTTTCGTCATGCCGGGCGTGACGGCGGAGAGGATCTCGCGCGTTACGTCGCCTTCGCGCTTTGCTTTGCCTTCGGCTGGCTGTCCCGGATCAGGCGATCGAGATGCATGCGGATGTGGGCGGCTTCCGCGGACGTGTTGGCGAGTGCAATGGCGCGATCGAAGGCGATCCGGGCCTCCTCGCCGCGGCCAAGCTGCATCAGGAAGGCGCCGCGCACGCCGTAGAAGTGGAAGTAGTTGGCAAGCTTCGGCGCCAGCGGCTCGATCAGATCGAGCGCAGCTTGCGGCCCGCGCACCTTGGCGACCGCGACGGCGCGGTTGAGCGTCACCACGGGTGAAGGCTGCACCAGCTCGAGCGCGCCGTAGAGCAGGTCGATCTGGGCCCAGTCGGTTTCTTCAGGCGTCGTGGCGCGCGCATGCAGCGCGGCGATCGCGGCCTGGATCTGATAGGGACCGCTGCGGCGATGACGCATCGCCTTGTCGATCAGCGCCAGCCCCTCCGCGATCATGGTGCCGTTCCACAGCGAGCGGTCCTGGTCGTCCAGCAGGATCAGCGAGCCGTCCGCCGCAAAGCGCGCGGCGCTGCGTGCATGCTGCAACAGGATGAGCGCGGTGAGCCCCATGATCTCGGGCTCGCTCGGAAACAGCCGGAGCAGAAGGCGGGCCAGACGGATCGCCTCCTCGCACAGCGGTGTGCGGATCGCCGCGGTGTCGCCGCTCGCCGAATAGCCCTCGTTGAAGATCAAGTAGATCATCGCCGCGACGCCCGCGAGCCGCTCCGAGCGCTCAACGGCGCCGGGCGCCTCGAACGGCACGCCTGCTTCCGCGATCCTGGCCTTGGCGCGCGTGATGCGCTGCTCCATCGCTGCCTCCGAGACCAGGAAAGCACGCGCGATCTGTTTCACGGTGAGGCCCGAGACGATGCGCAGGGCCAGCGCGATCTGCTGTGTCGCCGGCAGCTGCGGATGGCAGCAGACGAACATCAGCCGCAGGATGTCGTCGCGATAATGCGAGCCGTCGAGCCGCTCGGCGAGCGCGCCCTCGGCGTCGTCGAGGTCGGAGATCGCCTGGTCGTCCTCGGGCAGCGGCTGCTGCTTGCGGGTCCGGCGCACCTCGTCGATCGCAGCGTTGCGGCCGACCATGATCAGCCAGGCGGCGGGGTCACGCGGCGGTCCGTTCTGCGGCCAGGTCTTCAGCGCGCGCAGGCAGGCGTTCTGGAAGGCTTCCTCGGCGGTGTCGAGATCGCGGAAATAGCGCAGCAGCGCGCCCACTGCCTGGGGTCGCGCCGAGGTCAGCGCAGTCTCGATCCAGGCGGTGTCGGTGTCGCTCACGTCAGGTTTCCTCCGGGCCGAAACACGCCGACGGGACGCACCTCGTAGGCGCCGCCGGGATTGGCCGCGCCGAGGTCGCGCGCGACGTCGAGCGCGTCGTCGAGGTTCTTGCAATCGACGATGTAGAAGCCGAGCAATTGCTCCTTGGTCTCGGCATAGGGGCCGTCGAGCACCAGCGGCGGATCCTCCTTGCGCAGGGTCGCAGCCGCGGTGGTCGGCAACAGCCGCGCCACCGGTCCGAGCCGGCCCTGCGTCGCGAGCTTCTCCTGCACCACGGCGAGCTTCTTCATCACGGCCTCGTCCTGGTCCTTGCTCCAGGAGCCGACGAAGTCCTCGTCATGATAGCAAAGGATCGCATAAAGCATGGGCAGCACCTTCCCTGAACGCTTGTTTTGAAGACGATGCAGTATGCCCCGCCCCGACAGGGCTGCGGAAAGAATTTGCAAGAATAATCCGGCAGATCGTGCCAAGGAGGGCTTTCGAAAACGGAACCCGACGAGGCACTTCGAATGACCATGGGCACACTGGCCGTCCTGATCAACAGCACGCAGCAGAACTGGCTGCCGGAGCGCTGGAAGGCCCGGTTCGACGCGGTGTGCGGTGGCCGCCGCGTGGTGCTGCTGCCGGATTCCGCCCTCGATCCGGCCGAGGTGCACTATGCCACGGTGTGGAAGCCGGTGCCGGGAGATCTCGCCTCCTTCCCCAATCTGCGGGCGATCTTCAATCTCGGTGCCGGCGTCGATGCGCTGATGGCGGACAAGAGCCTGCCTGACGTGCCGCTGGTCCGCGTCGCCGTGCCCGATCTGACCGGCCGCATGACCGAATATGTGGTGCTGCACGTGCTGATGCATCACCGCCAGGAGCTCTATTTGCGGGACTCGCAGCGCGCCAAGCGCTGGGAGCCGAAATATCAATGGCCGGCGAGCGCCGTGACGGTCGGGGTCATGGGATTGGGCACGCTCGGCGCGGACGCCGCCGACGTGCTGCGGCGGCTCGGCTTCCGGGTCGCCGGCTGGAGCCGCAGCCCCCGCACCATCGAGGGCGTCGAATGCTTCCATGGCGCCGACCAGATCGATGCCTTCCTGCGCAAGACCGACATCCTGGTCTGCCTGCTGCCGCTGACGCCGGAGACGCACGGCATCCTCAACCGCGACGTCTTCGCAAGACTCAACCGCAACGGCCCGCTCGGCGCGCCGGTGCTGATCAATGCCGGCCGCGGCGGCTTGCAGAACGAAGCCGACATCCTCGCCTGCCTCGACGACGGCACGCTGGGCGCCGCCTCGCTCGACGTCTTCGTGCAGGAGCCGCAGCCGGCGGACAGCCGGTTCTGGACCCACCCGAAGGTGGTGCTGACGCCGCACAACGCGGCCGACACCGACGCGGACGCGATCTCGGTCTATGTCGCCGAGCAGATCGCCCGGTTCGAGGCCGGGGGCGCGCTGGAGAACGTGGTGGACCGGACAAGGGGATATTGAGGCGCTAGCTGACTAGAAGAGGCACGCGCGCACCTCATACTCACGGTCGTCCCCGCGAAGGCGGGGACCCATACCGCGTGATCTTTCGATGGTAGGCGGTCGCAGTACCGAACGACGCGTCTTCGCCAAACCTCTCCCTGTGGTTATGGGTCCCCGCGTGCGCGGGGACGACACCGTTTGTGGGGCAGGCAGACCGGCGCTCTGCCCTCTCCCCCTCCCCCCACAACCACCGCGCTCCGGCGGTATCCCGTTCACCCTCTCTTAGCGAGAACTTGATATGCGTTCTTAACCAACGGTCAACGAACGAGTCGGACATGCGCACGAGCCTCGGCCTCAGGATGCGGATCACGGTTGCCCTTGCGGTGACGGCGGCGGCGACTGCGTTGTTTGCCGTGCTCGGGGCGATGTGGATCATCGCCGGGATCATCGACCGCGCCGATCAACGCGAGCTGCGCAGCCATTACGATGCCCTGCTGTCGCGGATCGCGGAGGAGTCGCACCGCGCCGCCGCCATGAGCACGGTGGTGGCCGCAATGCCCGCGACGCAGGATGCGATGGCCAAGCAGGACCGCAACGCGCTCATGGCCCTGTTCGGGCCGGTGTTTGCCGCCACCAAATCGGAATACGGTGTCGAGCAGTTCCAGTTCCATGTGGCGCCGGCAACCTCGTTCCTGCGCGTGCATCAACCCGCGAAATTCGGCGATGACCTCTCCGGCTTCCGAAAGACGGTCCTGGTCGCCAATCAGGAGCACAAGGTCGTGGTCGGGCTCGAAGGCGGCGTGGCCGGGCTCGGGATCCGTGGCGTGGTGCCCATCGCGCAAGGGAGCAAGCAACTCGGCACGGTCGAATTCGGCCTGACCTTCGGCCAGTCCTTCCTCGACGATTTCAAGACCAACCGCCACGTCGACATCGCCTTCCATCTTGCCGACGGCTCGGGTTTCAAGCTGTTCGGCGACACGCTGAAGGGCAAGAGCTTCTTCGACGCGGCCGATTATGGCCGGGCCACTGCGGGCAGCTTCACCGTGAAGCAAGCCAGGCTCGACACTACGCCGGTCGCATCGCTGCTCGGACCGATCAAGGACTTCTCCGGAAAGCCGCTCGGCGCCGTCGAATTGGTAATGGACAACGCCGATTACGAAGCCTCGGCCGACCGTGCCTGGCTGCTTGCCATCGGCATCGCCGCGCTCGGCCTCGTGCTCGCCGCGATCGTCGGCTATCTCATTGCCCGCAGCATCTCGCGTCCGATCATCTCCATCACGTCCGTCATGCGCGAGCTTGCCGACGGGCGCACCGACGTCGCCGTTCCCGCAGCCAAGGCGAATGACGAGGTCGGCGCGATGGTGAAGGCGGTCACGGTGTTCCGCGACAACGCCGTGAGATTCAACGCGCTCCAGGCCGAGCAGCTGGAAGCCAAGGCGCAGTCGGAAGCGGAGAAGCGCCGCGCCTTCGCCGCGCTCGCCGACAATTTCGAAGCCAGCATCCGCGACGTCGTCACCACGGTGTCCGCGGCCGCGGTCGAGATGGAGCATACCGCGCGCTCGATGTCGGCCATCGTCGAGCAGTCCCGACAACAAACGCGCGCAGTGTCCTCGGCCTCGACGCTGGCCTCGGAGAACGTGCAGACCGTCGCGGCAGCGGCGGAGGAGCTGTCCTCCTCGATGACCGAGATCAGCCGGCGCCTGGCGCACGCGACCGAGGTGGTCGGCCAGGCCGCCAGCGACGGCCGGCAGTCGAATGCGCGCGTGCAGAGCCTTGCGGAAGCCGCACAGAAGATCGGCGACGTCGTCTCCTTCATCAACGGCATCGCCGGCCAGACCAATCTGCTCGCGCTGAATGCGACGATCGAAGCGGCGCGCGCCGGCGAGGCCGGCCGCGGCTTTGCCGTGGTCGCTTCCGAGGTCAAGGCACTCGCAACCCAGACCGCGAAGGCGACCGAAGAGATCGGCGCTCAGGTCACGGCGGTGCAGGGCGAGACCACGGGCGCGGTGGACGGCATCCAGTCGATCTGTGCGACGATCCAGCAAGTCGATGAGATCTCCGCCGCGATCGCCGCTGCCGTCGGCCAGCAGGGCACTGCGACGCAGGAGATCGCGAAGAACGTCCAGCAGGCCGCCGCCCGCACCGGCGAGGTCTCGCAAAACATCTCGGGTGTCACGGCCGGCATCGCCGCGACGGGCACGGCGGCGGAGGAAGTGCTGGGTTCGGCGGTCGAGCTGTCGAAACAGTCGCAGCGGCTGCGGGACGAGGTGGACCGCTTCCTCGCGCAGATCCGCGCGGCGTAATTGGACGCGGGATCGCGCCCCCTGCTAGCTGTCGTCCCTGCGAACGCAGGGACCCATAATCCCAGGGAGCAGCCGCGGCGCGAGATGGCAACTCAGAGTCTTCGCCAAACTTCTGCTGCGGCGTATGGGTCCCGGATCTGCGCTTACGCTTGTCCGGGACGACAGCTTACGCTTTGACTCCCAGCATCACGTCGATCGCGCCCTTGACGATCGCCTCCAGCTCCTTGCGTGACACGCGCGCGCGGGAGCGGATGGCGATGCTGTGCACGGTGGCCGAGGCGAGCTGGGCAAGCACGACCGGATCGGCGCTCTCCGGCAACTCGCCCTTCTCCTTGGCGCGGCGGAAGCAGCTCGCAAAAGCCTTGTCGAGCTCGGTGAGACCGTCGAGCACCATGGCGCGGATGTCGGGATCACCAACGGCTTCCGACGCCGCGGTCACCACCGTGAAACAGCCGCGCGGACCGGTCTCACCCGACAGATAGATGTTCAGCGCGGAAGCGAAGATGCGCTCCAGCCGCTGGCGCACCGGCATTTCCTCGCGAAAGATCGCCGCCATGGAGGCCCGCGCCTCCTCGCGGTAGCGCTGATAGCTCTTGATGTAGAGCTCGCGCTTGTCGCCGAAGGCGCCATAGAGGCTCGGGCGGTTCATGCCGGTCGCCTCGCTCAAATCGTCGAGCGACGTCGCGGCAAAGCCCTGCTTGCGGAACAGGTCGAGCGCCTTGCCGAGCGCGACCTCCGGCTCGTAGGCGCGGGGGCGGCCCCGGCGCTTCGGTTCGCCGCGGCGCTCGGGCTGACTTGCAGCAGCTGGCGGTTTTGATTTTTGTACCATTTCGCAAAATAATCCTTGACCGACCCCATATTATGCAAGACAGTACAAAAATCAATCTGGCCAGGTTGAGCGACACAAAGAGGAATTTGCCCAAGGAGGCTACAGATGGATCTCTATTTCTCGCCGCTCGCCTGCTCCATGGCGACGCGCGTCGCGCTGTATGAAGCCGGCGCCGAGGCGAACTATCTCGAGGTCGACCCGCCGACCAAGACCGTGCTGAACGACGGCTCCGACTTCCGCGCCGTCAATCCGATCGGCCTGGTGCCGACGCTGCGCACCGACGACGGCGTGGTTCTGACCGAGAACGCGGCGATCCTGCAATACGTCGCCGATCGCTTTCCGGAATCGGGGCTCGGCGCCGCGGAGGGCATCGATCGGACGCGGCTGCATCAATGGCTCTGCTTCATCGGCACCGAGCTGCACAAGGGTCTCTTCATCCCCGTGCTCGACCGCAAGGCGCCGCAGGAAACCAAGGCCTATGCGCTGGAGAAGAACCTGTCGCGGCTCGACTATCTCGACAATTACCTGAAGGGCCGCGAGTTCCTGCTCGACCATTTCAGCGTGGCGGATGCTTACCTCGTCACCGTCATCAACTGGACCATGGCGACGCCGCCGATCGAGCTTGCGAAATGGCCGAACGTGAAGGCCTATTACGATCGTCTGCGCCAGCGACCCTCAGTCGCGAAGGCGGTCGCCGAGGAGTTCGAGCTGTACAAGGCCGAACTCGCCCGCAAAAAGGCCGCGGCGTAAGCCGGACCGAACACCTCACGACGCTGTCGATCAAATCGTTGTCCCCCGAGGAGGGGACAACGATTTGTCTTCGTTCAGGCGGCCCTGACACCATCCAGGAAGCGTCCGACTTCCGCGCGAAGCCGGTTGCTGTCGCTCGAAAGCGCCTGCGCTGCGTTGAGGACCTGCGCCGAGGCGGATCCAGTTGCGGTCGCACCATGCTGGACGTCCGTGATGTTCGACGAGACCTGATGCGTGCCTTGAGCAGCCTGCTGGACGTTGCGCGCGATCTCCTGCGTCGCCGCGCCCTGCTCCTCGACGGCCGCCGCGATGGTCGACGAGATCTCCGACAAGGACTTGATCGTGCTGCCGATCACCTTGATGGCGTTGACCGAGTCCTGGGTCGCGCCCTGAATGCCGGCGATCTGCTGCGAAATCTCGCCGGTGGCCTTGGCGGTCTGCTCGGCGAGCGCCTTCACTTCAGAGGCCACGACGGCAAAGCCGCGACCGGCTTCGCCCGCCCGCGCCGCCTCGATCGTCGCGTTCAATGCGAGAAGGTTGGTCTGGCCGGCGATCGTGTTGATGAGCTCCACCACGTCGCCGATGCGTGCGGCCGCCGTGGCGAGCTCACCGACCTTTTGATCGGTGAGGCGCGCCTGCTCGACGGCTTCATTGGCCATCCGCGCCGATTCCTGAACCTGCCGGCCGATTTCGTTGACGGAAGACGACAGCTCCTCGGTCGCACTCGCCACCGATTGCACGTTGGTGGAGGCCTCTTCGGAAGCGGCCGCGACCATCGTTGCAAGCTTTTCTCCGCGCTCGGCGGTCGAGGTCAGCGTGTTCGCCGAGGCCTCGAGCTCGGTCGAGGCCGACGAGACCGTTTCGATGATATCGCCCACCGCGCTCTCGAAATTGCCCGCGAGCTTGATCATCTCCGCCTTGCGCTGCGCGGCGGATCGTCTCTGGGTCGCGCCGAGCTCATCGCGGTCGAAGCGTACGATCGCCTGCAAGGTCTGCAGGTTTCTGAGAGCGACACCGAGCTCATCGTCCCGTTCGACGATGATGCGATTGTCGAGCTTGCCGCCGTTGACACTGAGCATGGCATCATTGAGCCGCTGGAGCGGGCGAACGATGGCTCGAATGGTTTGACGGCTCAGAAGCCCGGAAACGGCGACGCTCACCGCCAAAAGGGCGAAGGCGATGCCGACGAGCCAGCCGTATTCGTAGGTGGCCGCGTCATATTCCGCCTTGGCTTCCCTGATTTGAATCGCCACCAGCTTGTCGAGATCGGCCTTGGCCGCGTCGTAAAGCTCGCGAGCCGGCCCCGCGAGGGCGGCAGCGAGCTCCACGTACTTCTGCTGCGCGAGAAGCGATAGCGCCGGCTTCAATCCCTTCTCGACATAGTTCATGCGCTTGGGCGTGAAGGTGTCGGCGACACCCTTTTCTTCCGGCGTGAGATAGGTCGCCATGTATTCGGCCCAGGTCCTGCCGACCTTTTCCAGATTGGCGCTGACCCTGGCCGTGACATCGCCGACGGGCTTTCCGGCCCCTCCGTTGGACGCAGCTTCGAAGAGCAACGCCGTGTTGTCCCTCATTCGGTCATTGATCTCGAACAGCTGCGCGAGCGGCACCGCCCGGTCCTCGTAGATCGACTTCATCCTGATGTTGCTTTCGCGCGTGCCCAGCAGACCCGCGCCTCCGAGCGCCAGGAGAAACATCAAGAGCACTGCGACCAGCGTGACGAGGCGCGCATTCAGCGTGCCGTTGAAGACCGAGAATCGATCGAGCAGCGAGCGCCGGCGAAGCACTCCGGCATCCAACCGATAGTCGTGCGGCTTGTTCTCGCGGATCTTCGCATACACCAGCTCCGCTTCGGCGCGCTGGTCGGCGGGCAGCTTGGTGCGGATGGAGCTGTATCCGACGATCTGTCCGTTCTCGCGAATGGGCGAGGCGGTCGCCAGCACCCAGTAGAAGTCGCCATTCTTGCGCCGGTTCTTCACGGCTCCGGACCACGGCTGGCCCTGCTGCAGCGTCGCCCACAAATTTTCGAAGGCCGCGGACGGCATGTCCGGATGGCGGATGATGTTGTGAGGCTGGCCCATCAACTCCGCCTCGGAGAATCCCGACGCCTCGACAAACTGATCGTTGAAGTAGGTCAGCTTCCCTTTCATATCCGTGCGGGAGACGATGAGCGTATCGTCGGTAATCGGATATTCGACGGCGGTGACCGGAAGATTGGTCCGCATGGGAACCTCCAGAATGGCATTCGCAAAAATCGAACCTGTGAACTTCAGGTAAGCGCCGAAGCATTTAATTTGCCTAAATCCAGAGCATCGATCCGACCAGTAGAATTACGCTTGTGTCCCGGTTTTCGGCAAAAGCGCATCCAATGCGGGAGAGTGCGAAAGCGAAGCAACCGCTGGATGGTCGAGGCCTGCCTCGCGGCGTCACACGCATTCGCGTGTGCCGCGCCGCAACTTGATCGCACGAACGTTGCAGCCGCTTCTCGTTCGCAGCTAGCGCACAGCACGCGCGGTACGATTGTGACGATGCCGTACCATGGGTCGCGAAGCGAATCCGTCGACGCTTCTTGCTCCTCGAGCGTGATCGACTTCGCAAGTGCTCTACGCATCCTACGACATCGCAGACATGCCTTCGCATCCTCGCGGCTTGTTTCGCCCGAGCCTTGCTGGTCTGTTCCGCCCTTATCTCAAGCAAGGGCGCAGGGAAGGCCGGGCGCCGGCTGGCACCCGAAGTCCCGCGTGTGCGAAAGAAACGCGCACGGGGTGGACGACAGGTGATGCCGGTCGCCCGGCCTTCCCTGCGCGATGGTTTTCACGGTGTCCTTCGTGCTCTCCTCGGGGAGCGTTGCACTATTGCCCCCGTCGCCTTGCGGTTTCAGATGCGCGCACCGGTTGGCCGCCACATCACCGCAAAACTTGACGCCAGAACCCCGGGCGTCAGGACCACACGACTTCTCCGTCCGCGCACGTCATCGCTGGGTCCTCCACGGCTGGCGTGCGCTCACCGTCGAGGCCATTCGAAGACGCTGTCAGCGCCGTGTCGTATCGCGCCTGAAGCTGCTCACGAGTTTCCCCGCCCTGCAGCACCATCACGCGCCGACGCCGTCGCGGCCACCGCATCCCGGCCCGCGTCTCGTGACGATCGCGAAACGCCCCTTGTGGCGGGCGGGATGTGTCGGCTTGTACGGCAAAACCGAACTTCTGTAAATTCGAATATTTTTGCGAAGGCGTATCGACCCAGTACTGGGGTGTTTTGCCCGTCGGGCAGCACAACCAATTGTAGGTGAGATCGGCCAGAGCCCGCGGCGAACACGACTGCGTGAACTGCCGGCCCCAAGAATCAAGCGGTTCTCAAGAAAAACAGGAGCCGGTCCGAAGACTTCGGCGAAGCCGGAACCGGCATCCCGGCCTAAAGACGATGTCGTTTGCCGTCGCCCCGGCATCGCGAAAGCGAAACGATACCGCCGCACGGCCCATTTCGATCACGCAAAGCGAGAAGCGCATATGGCTGTCACTGCAAATTTTTCCGCCGGAATTCTCACCATCTTTGGCAATGCCCACAACAACACGGTCACACTGGGCCGCAACGCGGCCGGGACGATCGTCGTCAACCATGGCGCGGTCGCGATCAAAGGCGGCCCCGCCACGGTCGCCAATACCAAATTGATCCAGGCTTTCGGCCTGGACGGCAATGACGTCATCACCATCGACGAAAGCAACGGCGCGATGCCCGCCGCGAACCTGTTCGGCGGCGCCGGCAACGATACGCTGACCGGTGGGTCCGGCGGAGACATGCTGTTCGGCCAGTCCGGCAACGACACGCTGTTCGGCAAGGGCGGCAACGACCTCCTGTTCGGCGGCTCCGGCAATGATGTGCTGGTCGGCGGCGACGGCAATGACCAGATGTTCGGCGAAGCCGGCAACGATCGCATGATCTGGAATCCCGGCGACGACAGCGACCTCATGGAAGGCGGCGAAGGCATCGATACCGCCGAGGTGAACGGCGGCAACGGCAGCGAGACGTTTGCCATCACCGCGAACGGCGCGCGCGTGCGCTTCGATCGCGTCGATCCGGCACCGTTCTCGCTGGACATCGGCACCACCGAGAACCTCGTGGTCCACGCCGGTGGCGGCGACGACATGATCACCGCGACTGGCAATCTCGCCGCGCTCATCACCCTGACGCTCGACGGCGGCGCCGGCAACGACACCATTCTCGGCGGCAACGGCGCGGACCTGCTGCTCGGCGGCGACGGCAACGATTTCATCGACGGCAACCAGGGCAACGACACCGCCCTGCTCGGCGCCGGCAACGACACCTTCCAGTGGGATCCCGGCGACGGCAGCGACAAGGTCGACGGCCAGGCCGGCACCGACACCCTGCTGTTCAACGGCTCGAACATCGCCGAGCACATCGTCGTGTCCGCGGCAAATGGCGGCCGCACGCAGCTCACCCGCGACATCGCCAACATCACGATGGACCTCGACAGCATCGAGACCATCACCATCAACGCGCGCGGCGGCAGCGACAACATCGTCGTCGACAATCTGGCGGGCACCGACGTCAGGCAGGTCAATATCGATCTCGGGTCGGCCGGGGCCGGCGACGGCGCGGCTGATACGGTGACGCTGGTGGGCACCAACGGCGCCAATGCGATCGAGATCTCGGGCACCGGCACGTCGGTCGCGGTCACGGGCCTGCCGGCCTCTGTCGCCATCATCAATGCGGAAGGCGCCAACGACGCGCTCCTCGTCGAAGGCCTCGGTGGCAACGACACGATCTCGGCGGCCATGCTTGCGGCCGGAATCGTGCACCTGACGATCGACGGCGGTGCCGGCAACGACACCATCTTCGGCAGCGCCGGCAACGACACGCTGCTCGGCGGCGACGGCAACGATTTCGTCGACGGCAATCAGGGTAACGACACCGCGCTGCTGGGCGCCGGCAACGATGTCTTCCAGTGGAATCCCGGCGACGGCAGCGACACGGTCGAGGGCGGCACCGGCGTCGACACGCTGCGGTTCTTCGGCGCCAGCATTGCGGAAACCATGTCCGTCGTGGCGAACGGCGATCGCGCTTTGCTGACGCGCGACGTCGCCAACATCACCATGGATCTGCACGGGGTCGAGCACGTCGATATCCATGCGCTCGGCGGCGCCGATCATGTCACGGTGGCCGATCTGACCGCGACCGACGTCACGCGCGTGAACATCGACCTCGCCGGTCCGGCCGGGACGCCCGACGGCGCCGTCGACACCGTGGCCGTGGACGCGACGCAGGGCGCCGACACGTTCGGCGTCAGCGGCAATGCCGGCGGCGTGACGGTGTTCGGCCTGCATGCGGCCACCCATCTGACCGGAATGGACGCAACCGATCAGCTGACGCTCAATGGCCTTGCCGGCGACGATGTCATCGACGCCAGCGGCCTCGCTGCCGGCGTGCTGCAGCTGACGATCAATGGCGGCATCGGCAACGACACCATCCGCGGCAGCCAGGGCGACGACCTGATCAGCGGCGGCGACGGCAACGACGTCGCATTGATGGGTGCCGGCAACGACACCTTCGTCTGGAACCCCGGCGACGACAACGACACGATCGAGGGCCAGGCCGGCAGCGACACGTTGCTGTTCAACGGCGCCAACATCGCCGAAACCATCAACATCTTCGCCAACGGCGCGCGCGCCGAGCTGACGCGCGACGTCGCGAACATCACGATGGACACGGGCGGCGTCGAGACGATCGCGTTCAATGCCCGCGGCGGCGCCGACAAGATCACCGTCGGCGACATGACCGGCACCGACGTGACAGAGGTGAAGATCGACCTCGGTGGCGTCCCCGGCACCCCGGGCGGCGACGGTGCGGCCGACAACATCGTGATCAATGGCACTGCTGGCGGCGACGTCATCACGCTGTCGCTCGACAGCCACGGCGCGCTGGTGATCGACGGACTGGCGAGCCAGGTCGTGATCGAGAATTTCGACTTCAACGACACCATCACCATCAACGGTTTCGGCGGCGACGACGTGATCGAAGCCTCAGGCGTCGGTCCCGGCGGGCCACACCTCGTTCTCGACGGCGGTGGCGGCGATGACGTGCTCATCGGCAGCGCGGGCAACGACACGCTGCTCGGCGAATTCGGCGACGACGTGCTGATCGGCGGCGGCGGCCTCGACGTGCTGGACGGAGGTCCCGGCGACAACGTCGTGATTCAGTCGCTGCTCGCCCATGCGAACCTTCACGCGGGCACGCTGGTCTGAGCACGCGAAGGCGGCGCCGCTCCGCAGGAGAATGGAGGGCGCCGCCAGGAGCATGCGGCGCTCAGGTCAACTCTCTTGGTCCGCCCGGTGTTTCGATGCGGGCGCGATAGCGCGGCTTCGGTCCCTGCACGATGTCGGGCGGCCGGTCTATGGTCAACGCGCGGTACAGCGTCTCGAGGGCGGCAGGCTCCGGATGCTCGAGCGTGAAGGATTTCAGCCGCGCGCCGAGATCGGCGATCGCGGCCATCGAGCGGGGCTTGCCGCGCCTGTCGATGATCGAGGGAGCCGCGCCATCGAGCGGAAGCGACCCGTCGTTCGGAATGGCGAAGTCGAACGCAGGATCGCTCGTGGGAAGCGGAACCTTGGCGCCGAAGAGATCGCCGTGGCGGGCGATGATCGCGTCGATCATGTCGGTTCGCGCGACCCAGCCGCGCAGGCGGCGACCCTCGTCCCAATCGGACCTGACCTGTTTCTGGTCATCGAGGCCGAACCAGCGCGGACGGCCCGGCGCAGCGGCGTCGGGATCGAGCGCCACGATCTCGAGATAGACCGTGTCACCGAGCTGAAGTAGATGATTGTGGGTGCCCATATAGGCATGGCGCTGCCCGAACGGGACATCGAGATCGAGGCAGTTCCGAACGTGAAGCACGCCTTCGGCCAGGTTCGGAGCGACGACCGTGATATGATCGAGCTTCAGCATCGTCCAGGATTCCGCGTCGATGTTGCGTCATCATGCGGGCATCCTTTCCGGCTTGCAACGTCAACGCCCATCCGCCTGGGAGGCAGCGTGACCTGGTGACGCCGTCCTATGGCTGGCCCAACGCATCCGCGCTGCGCTTCGCCGCGACGACAATGAGGCCGTCAGTTCGGACAGGGTTGTCCGGCGGCGCCCCATCGGGCCACGTCCCTGACGTGATCCTCGAATGTGCCCGGCGGCGTCGAACGCCCGGCTCCGGGCGCCCAGCCCCGCGGAATGAAGCCGTTCAGCGAGGCATCGTGCCGCAAATGCTCCACGAGGCCTGCGGCATCGCGACCGCCATTGCGCTTGGGATCCTTCATCTGCGCGCAGATTTCGGCGCCGCTCTTGCCGAACCAGATGAAGGCCACCGGTGCGAGCTGCCAGTCGATGCCGGCGCGCGGCGGCGCGGGTGCCGGCTCATTGGCCTGGGTCGAGGTCATGTGACAGGTCGAGCACGGGATCGCCTCCGCGCCGATACGACTTTCGCCGCCGTGGATGTTCATGCCGTGCACGCGCGGCTTGGTCTCACCGGCCGGCGTCCATATCGGGATGGCCTTGGCGTCGACGTGACAGTTGGCGCAACGCGGATGGGTCACGACGGCTTCGATCCGCTTCCAAGCCTCCAGTCCCTCGGCGCGACTGACGCTTCCCGCGGGCAGCACGTCCTTGGCGGCCTCGTCCTTGGCTGCGACGATCCCCGTGAGGACCGCAATCGACGAAGCGGCGAGCACGGTCGCAATCAGATATCTCGTCATCATGCGTCCTCACACAAAATCGATGAACTTGTTGAAAGGCATCTCGCGGATACGCTTGCCGGTCGCAGCAAATATCGCGTTCGCAAGCGCGGGAGCCGCCGGCGGCACCGGCGGCTCGCCGACGCCCCTCACCTTGGGATCGTTCTCGAGCCCGCGCACCTCGATGACGGGACATTGATAGATCCGCATGGCCTCGTGGTGGTTGTAATTGGTCTGCTGCACCGCGCCCTTTGCGTAAGTGAGCTCGCAGTTGATGGCGTGGCCGAGCCCCCAGACGACACCGCCCTGCACCTGGTTCTCGAAGTTGACGGGATCGACGATCTTGCCGACATCGACCGCGACCCAGACCTTGTCGATCCTGATGCCTGCTTGGGTCGCCGTCACCTCGACGACCTCGGCCGTCGGCGTCCCGAAGGACTCGACGAAGGCAACGCCCCGGCCTCGGCCGTTGCCGAGCGGTCCCTTCCAGTCCGACATCTCCGCAAGCGTCTCCAGCAGCTTGCGGTAGTGTGGCACGGCGCACATCTCGATCCGCGCCTTCATCGGATCGAGGCTCGCCGCATGGATCATCTCGTCGATGAAGCTTTCGGTGAAGAAACCGGCGGTCGAAGCCCCGACCGAGCGCCATGTGGTGCTCGGCGACAATCCTTGCGCCTCGTAAGTCGTGGCACGGAAATTGGGGATGTCGTAATAGACATTCCAGAGTCCGGCCGCCAATTGCGCGTCGGGATCCTTCGAGGCGGCGCCCGAACGTTCGAGCAGCCCCTTGAGCGGCGCCGTCGAGGCCAGCTGCAGATCAGCCGCGACGATCTTGCCCTTGTCGATGCTGCCCCTGTGCCGGGCGATCGCGATCTGGCGCGGAATGTCCTGGAGGAAATCCTCCTCGCGCGAAAACACCAGCTTGATCGGCGTTCCCCGCATCTGGTTTGCGATCTCGGCAAGGACGCGCACGTTCTCGTATTCGAGACGATGGCCGAAACTTCCGCCGGTCCACTGATTGTGGAAGGTGACCTGTTCCGGCTTCAGGCCGATCGCCGTCGCCGCGACATGCTGCACGAATTGAGGGCTCTGGTGGCCGACCCAGATTTCCATTCCCTTGTCGGTGACGAGGCCGATGCCGTTGAGCGGCTCGAGCGGCTGATGCGCGACATAGGGCGCGCGATACTCGGCCTCGATACGCGTGCCCGTCTTCAGGCCCGCCTCGACGTCGCCGATCTTGCGCCATTCCTTGCCGAGAAATTCCGGCTTGAAGGAGGATTCCAGAACCTTCCAGTGATCGGCCTGCTCGGCGGGATACGCCGACGGCGCCCATTCGCAGGCGATCGCCTCGACCGCCTTGATCGCATACCAGCTGTTGGTGGCGATCACCGCAACGCCGTTCTTGATCTCGACGATCTTCTTGACGCCCGGCATCGCCTTCGCCCTGGTGGCGTCGTATGATTTCAGCGGCTGTCCCTTGGCCGGGTTCAGCTTGACGGAGGCGTACAGCATGCCGTCCATCTTCATGTCGATGCCGAACTTCAGCTCGCCCATCACCTTCTCGCGCACGTCAAGGCGCATCATCGGCTTGCCAATCAAGCGCCAGGTGGAGGGATCGCGCGTCTGCGCATCGAGCACCGGGGGAATTTTCGCGGCTTCCGCCGCGAGCTCGACATAGGGAATCTTGTGGCCGTCGGGGAGGATCACGTGCCCGGATTGGGTGCGGATGTCGGCCACCGCGACGCCCGAACGTTTGGCGGCGGCGGCCTTCAACGTCTCACGCGCCACGGCCCCGGCTGTGCGCAGCTTCTCATAGGTGTCGGGGATCGTGCTCGAGCCGCCCGTCATCTGCATGCCGGACTTTCGAAGACCTTCCAGCGCCGCGGCGCGACCCGCTTCGGCCGCGGGGCTCTGATCCGAGGCGAGGAACGGCGCCAGCTCTTCCTTGAAGCCGGTGTTGAAATAGGCGGGACTGGGACCAGCGAAGCGAACTTCGAACTGCCCGGGATCGAGGTCCATCTCCTCGGCTATCATGATCGGCTGCACCGAGCCGACGCCCTGACCGATGTCCGCATGCTGGGCGATCAGCGTGATCTTGTCCGGGCTGATCTCGACCCAGGGATTGAACGTCACGGAATTCGGCCCGAGGCCGGCGGTCAAGGGATTGTCGCCGGCGGCCGGTGCGGCCGCTTCAGCACCGCTATAGGAGCCGAAGGCGATTCCGCCGGCCATCGCAGCGGAGCCGAAGACAAACGCGCGGCGCGAAAGGTCCTGCATCTGGCCCATGTCACTTCTCCGCCATCTTCTCGGCTGCAGCCGCATGGATCGCCGCGCGGATGCGCGGATAGGTGCCGCAGCGACAGAGATTTCCCGACATCACCTGATTGATCTGCTCGTCCGTCGGCTTGGATATCTTCGTGAGCAGCGAGATCGCCTGCATGATCTGGCCGGTCTGGCAGTAACCGCATTGCGGAACCTGATGCTCGATCCAGGCCTCGAGCACCGGATGCTGCTCCTTCTTGTCGATGCCTTCCAGCGTGACGACCGACTTGCCGGCGACCTCGCCGATATGCGCCTGACAGGACCGCACCGCCTTGCCGTCGATGTGAACGGTGCAGGCGCCGCATTGCGCGACGCCGCAGCCGTATTTGGGGCTGGTGATGCCGAGCTCGTCACGCAACACCCACAGCAGAGGCATCTCTGCAACCACGTCGACCTGACGCTTGGTCCCGTTTACCGTGAGCTCGATCATGTCGATATACCCTCTCGCGTATCAGGCCATCGCATCAGCACTGCCCGATGCGGTTCGTTCGGTATTTCCAGATCATGCGCGATCATGCGCAATCCCTGCGGAATGCCGCATCGGAGCGATCGGCCTTCACGCCGAGCTCCCCGCAGCACAATTCGCGATACTGCCCCGGCGTGAGACCTGCGGCCTTGCGGAACACGCGCGTGAAATTGGCTTGCGAGCCGAAGCCGAACTCCAGCGCAATCTCGACCAGGGACAAGCGGTTGCACGCCAGTTCTTGCCGCGCGGCCTGGACGCGGCGATCGGTCACGTAACGGTGCGGCGACAATCCGGTCGCCTCGCGAAACAGCCGGGAGAAATGATAGGGGCTGAGGCAAGCCTGCGCCGCCAGATCCTCCAGCCTGATATCGCTGCCAAGAGACGCCTCGATATAGTCCAGCACGCGCTGCAGGCGCCTGGGATCGAGCGCCGGCGACTTGTCGGGCGCGCGCCAGCGGTCGATCGTGTAATTCCCCAGAAGGTGCGCCGCGAGCGCAACTTGGATCCCCTCCACGAACAACGCGTCGGTCGGCTGCCGCGGGCGATGGAGCAGATCGCGCAGCGGCGAGCAGATATGGAAGAGCACCTGGTCGGCCAGACCGTGGGCATAGGCAATCTCGACTCGTGCCGGATCGATATCGAAATCCGCAAGCGCGCTCCGGTCCAGCAGCGCCGGGGGAAGATAGAGATGAAGACATTCCATCCGGTCCGACAATTCGAGATGGCTCTCCTGCGTCCCCACGGGGACGAGGTAGCTCATGCCCGGCCGCGCGAAGCTCTTCTGCACTTCGCCGTTGCCGATCCGGCACACCATTCCGCCGCCTGACAGCACCACGACGATTTCCGTGCAGATTGGAACGGGCGTCGCCTGCCGCCCCGCCTCGAACTTGCGATGCTCGATGGCTAGCCCCGGCCAGTCGCTGGCCGCCGCGAGCTTCTCGCTGTTCTTGTATTTCTGATCTCCATGCGTCACGAGCGCCATCACGATCTCCGCTTCCTTGCGGCGACTCCCGGCCCGGTATCGCAAGCGAGCGATCATTCCATCCGGTGATGAGTTGCAGCCCCGGCCGCTGCCACGCCGATCTCTGAATTTCTCACAAGCCGCATGAGCGAAGTCCAGAGGCGGCGCGGTTAAAAGAGGTAAAAGCCCGGCAAGACAAAGACTTGAAGCCAGGCGCGATCGGCTTCGAAAGCCGAGATCAGCAAGATGCGCCGGTCAACGCGCAGGAATCGGAAATACCGTAGTGCTTGCGTGCGCTAGTGAGGGGCTCATCAGCGGCAATGCGGCCGTATCGAGGATTGGAGCCTGATATGAAGACGCTTATCTCTGCTCTCTCCGCACTCGCCGCAATGTCGATCGCAACGGCCATCCCCGCCGCCGCGGCCGAGAAGACCGTCTCAATCGTCCTGGTCCATGGCGCCTTCGTCGACGGATCGGGCTGGAAGGACACCTACGACGTTCTCTCGAAGGCGGGCTATGAGGTGCTCGTCGTGCAGCAGCCGACGATCTCGCTGCGTGACGATGTCGCGGAGACCGAACGCGTGATCGCCAAGGCGCGGCATCCGGTCATTCTCGTCGGGCATTCCTATGGTGGAATGGTCATCACCGAAGCCGGCGACAACCCGAAGGTTCGCAGCCTGGTCTATCTCGCGGCATATGCGCCCGAGGCCGGCGAGTCGGTCGCTACGCTGTCGGAAGCACCCGTGCCGCCCGGCGAGCACAAGGGTCCGCTGGTCAAGGAGGGCAATTATCTCTTCGTCGAACGCGATAAATTCCCGACCGAGTTCGCCGCCGGTGTCGATCCGGCCACGACCCGCTTCATGGCTGCGGCGCAATTGCCGTTTGGACTGCAGGCGGTGCAGACCAAGGTCGAGCGCGTGGCCTGGAAGACGAAGCCGACCTATTACATGGTGACGATGGAGGATCACATCATCCCTCCGAGCTTGCTGCGCAACATGGCCAAGCGCTCGGGCGCGAAGGTCACGGAGATCAAGAGCAGCCACGCGGTGATGCTGGCGCATCCGCGCGAGGTCGCGGCCTTCATCAGAAGCGCTGACACCTCCGCAACCGACTGAGATCGGCCGCGCCGCGCACGGATGGTCGTGGCTGTCACCCCAGGACTCGCAACATGGCACTCAGGGATATTCTGCCGGGACGGCTTGGTTTCGGTGCAGCGCCGCTCGGCAACATGTTCCGCGACATCCCGGAGCAGGAAGCGCTCGCGACGGTGAATGCTGCCTGGGATGACGGAATCCGCTATTTCGACACCGCGCCGTTCTACGGCGCCGGCCTCGCCGAGATCCGCTTGGGCGCGGCGCTCGCCGGCCGGCCGCGGAACGACTACGTGGTCAGCACCAAGGTCGGCCGCCTGATCCTGGACGAGATCGAAGACGTCGGCGCACGCGACCTCGGCGAGAAGGGCGGCGTCTTCAAATACGGCCGTCCGAACAGGATCGTGAACGATTACTCCGCCGATGCGACGTTGCGTTCGATCGAGGACAGCCTGAAGCGGCTCGGCATCGACCACATCGACATCGCCTTCGTGCACGACGTCGCGCAGGATTTTTACGGCGACGAGTGGCTTTCGGTGTTCGAAAGCGCGCGCAAGGGCGCGTTCAGGACGCTCGACCGGCTGCGCGACGAAGGCGTGATCAAGGCCTGGGGCCTCGGCGTCAACCGGGTCGAACCGATCGAGCTGCTGCTCGCGCTCGAGGAGCCGCGCCCCGACGGCTTCCTGCTCGCGGGCCGCTACACGCTGCTCGATCATGCAAGGGCGCTTCAGCGGGTGGTGCCGATGGTTGCAGAACACGAGCTCGCGATCGTCGTCGGCGGCCCCTACAGTTCGGGCGCGCTGGTCGGCGGCCCGAATTTCGAATATGCGCCGGCACCTGCGGAGATCCTGAGCAAGGTGGCGCGGATCAAGGGCATCGCCGACCGCTACGGCATCAGCATGAAGGCGGCAGGCCTGCAGTTCGCGCTCGCCAACCCCGTGGTCGCGGCCGTCATTCCCGGTGCGAGCCGCCCGGGCCGCATCGCCGAGGATCGCGCAGCGCTCGGGGAAGCCATCCCCGCCGATTTCTGGCGCGAGCTCCGCTCGGAAGGGCTCGTCAGCGCCGCAGCTCCGCTTCCCGCCGCCTGAGGTGTCGCGAGCGCAGCAGATCGATCCCGGTCGGGCACCGCTCAAGCCGGCAGCACAACGCACGCAAAATCCACCGAACCCGACAAGGAGAGCGACATGACAGACGAAGCAGACAACGCCACCGGCATGGGCCGCCGCACCCTGCTCCAGACCGCCGGCGCAGCCGTCGTCACGGGCCTCGTCGCCGGCACGGCAACCGACGCGCAGGCCGCGACGCAGGCCGCGACGCAGGGCGCGAACAGCATGTCGCCGGCCGAGCGCAACGAGGCGCCGCTCGGCGCACGGCTCCAGGGCGTCCAGCATTTCGGGCTGACAGTGCAGAACATGGAGCGGGCCTATCAGTTCTATACGGAAGTGCTCGGCGGCGCCGAGGTGTTCCGCCATGGCGACTTCCAGGGCGACGAGGTGCAGAACACGCTGCTGGCCGACCAGGAAATCGAGGCGAATGCACGCGGGGTCAATCCGCGCACGATCGGCGTTCCCGACCTCAGAAGCGGAGCGCAGAGGCTCGATGTCCGCTTCATCCAGTTCGACAACATGGTGCTCGAACTGCTGCAATATCGTGAGTCCGACCAGCCCATGGGCAGTGCAAAGAGCTTTGCCGAGCCGGTGGAGCACATGAGCCCGGCTTTTCCGCGCATGATGCACATCTGCTTCTACGTTCGCGACGACGTCGACTTCAACAAGTTCATTGCCGACCTCGAAGCCGAATCCGCACGCCGCGGCATGACGCAGGTGAGAGCGAACCGCATCGTCCGCGTGATGACGGAGGCGGACCGCAAGGCCGCGCCCCGCAGCGCCAACACCAACCGGGTGACCGCGGAACCTTCGAACGGCTGGGAGCTGATCTATTGCAAAGGGCCGGAAGGCGAGCAGCTCGAATTCGTCAAGGCGCTCGGCCCCGTCAAGCAGCGCTTCAGCGAGGCCCTGGCAAGGCGACAACAGGCCATCGTGCGCTGATCCCTCAAATGCCGGGCGGCCGGCTGACGCCGGTTGCCCGGCGAAGCGCTCACGATCTCGATGTGAAGGACTTCGTCATGAAAACTTTGCTCCGCAATTCGCTTGGCCTCCTGCTGTTCACCGCCTCGATGACCATGACAGCGGCACCGGTCGTCGCCCAGGAAGCCCCACGCGTGCGCTATCAGGAGATTCCCGAAGGCGCCTATTCGGTGGTGGCCCAGGTGCGCGCCAAGGCCGGGAAAGAGGACGCATTGCGTGCGGCCACGCTTCCCCTGATCGACCTCGTTCGCGGCGATCCCAAGAATCTGGTCTATTTTCTCCAGGAGGATCGCGCCAAGCCCGGTCATTTCATCTTCTACGAGGTCTTCGCCAGCCAAGCCGATTTCGACGCGCATAACGCAATGCCTTATGTGCAGGCATGGTTCGCCAAGCTTCCGGAACTTGCCGATGGCGGCGTCGACGTGATGCGCATGGCGGTTCTTGGCGTGCCCAAGAAATAGCCGGTATCGCAAGAGCGATTTTGTCGCAGCCATTCTGCCGGCAAGTGCGGGCGGCAATCGTGCGAATTCAGAACCACTGACTTCTACAGGTATGCAGCGCATGATAATTACAGACGATCTCTTCGATCGATTGGCAATGATCAATGCAGGCTGCCACCGAGACACGGCAACGGGGCACACGCCGACAGGAACTCACCTACTGCTTCGGGCCGTTTCGACTGGTTCCCCGCCGCCAATTGCTCCTGCTCGACGGACGCCCCGTCAAATTGGGCGGGCGCGCATTCGAGCTCCTGCAATTGCTGGTGCAGCGCCGCGGCGAGCTGGTCAGCAAGAATGAGCTGATGGCGGCGGCCTGGCCAGGCACCTTCCTTCACGACAGCAATCTCAAGGTCAACATGTGGAGCCTGCGGCGTTCGCTGGGCGATACCCAGACCGAGCCCGTCTACATCGCGACCGTGGCACGCCGCGGCTACAAGTTCATCGCGGACGTGCAAATCAGCATGGGCGAGATCGGGGACGATCCTGCGCTCACCGAGCCAGGCCCATCGTCCCGGCTGCCATTGTTGCGCGGCATCGTCGGTCGTGAAGCGGAAATCGTCGAAATCGCCGAACTGTTGGCCGACGACAGGCACGTGACCCTGGCCGGCACAGGAGGAATCGGCAAGACGACGGTTGCCGTTGCGGTCGCCCAGGCGTTTGCGCCACGGTGCCGCGACGGCGTCTGCTTCGTCGATCTCGCCACCATTTCCGATCCGACGCTGTTCGGCGCGGCGCTGGTGACGGCACTGGGCATCAGAGGCAATACGGACAACGCTCTTGCGGCGGCCCTCGACTATCTGAGGCCGCGGCAGATGCTGCTCATTCTCGACAATTGTGAGCATGTGCTGCCCGCCGCCACGATCTTCGCCGGCAGGTTCCTGAGTGACACATCGCCGTCCAGGCTGCTGGCGACGAGCCGGGAACCGCTCGGCACCGCCACCGAGCATGTCGTGCGGCTTGGCTCGCTGTCCTCACCCAGGCCCGGCCTCGCCCTCACCGTCGATCATGCCGTCAGGTTTCCGGCGGTGCAGCTGTTCGTCCGCCGCGCCGCCGAATGGTCGGACTACCGGTTCGTCGACGATGATTGCGAGGCCGTCGCCGCGATCTGCCACGCGCTCGGCGGCCTTCCGCTGGCCATTGAACTGGCGGCTGCCCAGATCGGCAGATTCAATCCTCGCGAACTGGTCGCGATGCTCGATCAGAAGCTGGGTTTTCGAGCCTCGAGCGCCGAGGGCACGCCGCCGCGCCATGAGACCCTGATGGCGACGATCGACTGGAGCTTCCGGCTGCTGTCGCAGAAGGAGGCAAGGCTGTTCAGTCTGCTGTCGGTGTTCAGCGACGCCTTTGCCGCCGAGGATGCGGCTTTCGTGGCGGAAGCGGCAGGGCTCGCGCCGATCGACGTCGTCACCGGCCTCGGCAGTCTCGTCGCCAAATCGCTCCTGAGCGCGCAGGCCCGCGGAGCGCACCTTCGCTACCGGCTGCTCGACAGTACACGCCGCTATGCAGTCGAGCGCCGCCAGGCCGACCCCGCCTGCAGTCAGGCGCTGCGCCGCCATGCGGAGCGTATGCTTGCGCTGTTCGAACAGTCCGAGGAGGAGTGGAACTGGCGCGAGCCGGCCGACTGGACGGAGCGCTACCTTGGACGCATCGCGGATTTGCGCGCGGCTCTTTCCTGGGCGCTCGGCGAGGAAGGCGATCCCGTCCTCGGAATCAGGCTCACGGTTGCAGCGATCACCTTGTGGTCGGAAACCTTCATCCTGTCGGAAGCGCAAGCGCGGTTGGAGGACGCCCTCGCCTTGGCCAAGATCGTCGCGTGCGACGATCTGTCGAAGGCAAAGCTTGCCTGTGCCCTTGGATGGAGCCTGTTCTACGCCCGCAAGATGTCGAATGAGAACGAGGTTGCCTGGCTCGATGCGATCGACTTTGCAAGGCGCGCCGGCAACGTCGAGTATCGGCAGCGCACGCTGGTGGGCTTTGCCTTTTACCTGTTGCAGATCGGTCAGGTGCCGCGCGCCATAACCCATCTCGAGGAGGCCACCTCGCTGGCTGACCGGGACCCCGACCTGACGGCAACGTCCGAAGCCGATCGTGCGCTGGCGTGGGCTCACGCCTTCGCAGGTGAGTTGCGCAAAAGCCGGCCGGTGCTGGATCGTCTCGCGGCAACCTATTCGTTGGCCGCGGGCCGTTCGCGCAAGGATGCGAATGAGGTCTATCGGTTCATCACCGTCCGCTTCAACCTGCCCTTCGTGGCGTGGATGCAAGGGCAGCCCGAGCACGCGGCGAGGCTCGCCCGCGACGCCGTCGATGCCGCGGACCGCAGCGGCCATTGGGTGTCGCAATCGAACGCATTCGGGCTTGCCGCACTTCCCATCGCGCTCGAAACCGGCAATCTGGACGCGCTCGAAAGCTATACGATGCGGCTGCGTCGCAACCTGGAACGTGAGCGCATCTCGCGTTGGGTTCCGGTCGAGCGCTATTTCTCTGCCTGCCTTCGCGACCTGCGCGGCGATCCCCGCGCCGTGGAGGATATTCGCGCCGCGATCGACGAGCTGATCGAATGTCGCTTCCTGATGCGGATCGGCAGCTACCTCGCGGTCCTCGCCCGCGCTTATCTGCGACAGGGGCGGATCGTGGAGGCGCGCGAAGCCATCGCGCGGGCGATCGACCATCAGGAACGCCAGGGCGAGCGCTGGTGCCGCTCGGAACTTCAGCGGATCGACGCAGCGGTCCTTCTTCACGCCGGCGAGCCGCTGCGTGCCGAAAAGCGGTTGCAGCAGGCGCTCGCCGAAGCCCGCGCCATCGGCGCGATGACCTTCGCCTTGCGCATCTCCAACGACCTCGCCGCACACTGGATGGCGACCGACCGCAGGCCCAGGGCCGTGCGACTGCTCGCTCCGATTTACGACGAGTTCACCGAAGGTTTCGAGACGCCGGATCTGGTTGCCGCATCGCGTCTGTTGCAGCGCATGCGGCCGGCGCCGAGCGGCTGCGGCCATTTCCGCCCGGCGGCGCCGGTGCACGCTCGCGGTGCATAGCAGGCCTACCGCCGTGCTCATCGCGCGCGCTTTACGCTTCCCGGGATTCCTGATCCTCTCTCCCCCAACCGGCCGGATCAACCGGCCAAGCCTTGAGAGTGGAGAGAGACGCCATGAAGCTCGGCACCGCCATTGCGGAAATCATGCGGCGCGAGGGAATCGAGATCCTCTGCGGCTATCCCGTCAACCATCTGATCGAGCATGCGGCCAAGGCCGAGATCCGCCCCGTGATGGTGCGGCAGGAGCGCGTCGGCATCCACATGGCGGATGCGATCTCACGCGTGACGTCGGGGCGCTCGATCGGCGCGTTCTGCATGCAGCATGGGCCGGGCGCGGAGAACGCGATGGGCGGCGTCGCGCAGTGCTTTGGCGAATCCGTGCCCGTGCTGGTGCTGCCGATGGGCTATCAGCGGAGGCTTGCGCATATCGAGCCGAACTTCAATTCCAGCGAGGCGATGAAGCCTTTCTCGAAATCATCCGAGCCGATCATCCTGGCCGCCGAGGTCGCCAACATCTTCCGCCGCGCCTTCACCAAGCTGAAAAACGGCCGCGGCGGGCCTGTGATCGTCGAAATTCCCTCCGACATGTGGAACGAGGAGGTGCCGGAGCCGCTGAACTACACGCCGGTGCTGCGCACGCGCTACGGCGCCGACCCTGTTCACGTGAAGGAAGCAGCCGCCCTGCTCGTCAACGCCAAGCGTGCGGTGATCTATGCCGGCCAGGGCGTGCACTACGCGCAGGCCTGGCCGCAATTGAAGCGGCTCGCGGAGCGGCTGGCGATCCCCGTCACCACCAGCCTTGGCGGCAAATCCGCCTTCCCGGAAACCCATCCGCTCTCGCTCGGCTCCGGCGGCCTTGCGGTGCCGCGCGCTGTGCCGAAATTCCTGACTGATGCCGACGTCATCCTCGGCATCGGCTGCTCGTTCACGGAAACGAACTTCGGCATCGCGATGCCGAAGGGCAAGACCATCATCCATTCCACGCTCGATCCCAATCATCTCAACAAGGACGTCGAGGCAAAGATCGGCCTCGTCGGCGATGCCGGCCTGGTGCTCGATGCGCTGCTGGAGGAGATCGGCAAGACCGTCACCGCGGATCGCGATGCCTCCGCCGTCGCGGCCGAGATCGCCGCCTCGCACAAGGAGTGGCTGGCGAAATGGATGCCGAAGCTCACCAGCAACGATGCACCCCTGAGCCCCTATCGCGTGCTGTGGGACTTGCAGCACACCGTCGACATCGACAACACCATCATCACGCACGATGCCGGCAGTCCGCGCGACCAGCTCTCGCCGTTCTGGAAGTCGACACAACCCCTCACCTATCTCGGCTGGGGCAAGACGACGCAGCTCGGCTACGGCCTTGGGCTTGCCATGGGCGCGAAGCTGGCGAAGCCCGACAAGCTCTGCATCAATGTCTGGGGCGATGCGGCGATCGGCTTCACCGGCATGGATTTCGAGACCGCGGTACGCGAGCGCATTCCGATCATGTCGATCCTTTTGAACAATTTCTCGATGGCGATCGAATTGAAGGTGATGCCGATCTCGACCGAGAAATATCGCTCCACCGACATCTCCGGCGACTACGCCGCCATGGCGCGCGCCTTCGGCGGCCATGGCGAGCGGGTGACGCGGCCGGAAGATATCATCCCCGCAATCAGGCGCGGCATCCAGAAGACCAAGGAAGGCATTCCGGTGCTGCTGGAGTTCATCACCAGCAAGGAGACTGAAGTGTCCCGGCCCGGCACGTGAGGCAAGCCGGACGCTGGCTCCGGCCGCAGGGGATGTGATAATCCGGCCTGGTGCTGCGCCTGTCGTGGCATCAAGCCGGATTGCAGATGACCAACCCTCCGAAGAATATCGCCGACGAACTCGCAGCCGAGAATGCGCGGCTGCGCAGTGAGCTCGCGATTGCGCGGGACCGCCAAAGCGCCAGCGCCGAGATCCTGCGCACCATCGCGGCCTCGCCCTCCGATGCCCGGCCGGTGTTCTCGGCGATTGCGTCCAGTTCCAGGCGACTGCTCGGCGGCTTCTCCGCCACGGTGCTCCAGTTCATCGGCGATGAGCTACATCTCGTCGCCTATACGCCGACCAGCCCGGAGGCCGACGAAGGGCTGAAGGCGTCGTTCCCGCGCAAGATCTCCGAGTTTCCGACCTTTGCGCTGGTGCGCGGCGGCGAGACTATCCAGTTTCCCGACAGCGAGGCCGCTGACGTCCCGCAGCTGAACCGCGAGCTGGCGCGGCTGCGCGGCTTCCGCAGCGTGCTGTTCATGCCGCTGATGAACCACGGCACGCCGGTCGGCATGATCAGCGTGACGCGCGCCGAGCCGGGCGCGTTCGCGGCCGATCTCGTCCAGCTGCTGCAGACCTTCGCCGACCAGGCCGTGATCGCGATCGAGAATGCGCGCCTGTTCAACGAGACGAAGGAGACGCTGGAACGCCAGACCGCAACCGCCGACATCCTCAAGGTGATGGCGGCCTCACCTTCCGACGTGCAGCCGGTGTTCGACGCCATCGCCGCCAACGCCAACCGGCTGATCGGCGGCTTCTCCACGGCGGTGATGCGCTATGTCGACGGCGCGGTGCACCTTGCCGCGTTCACGCCGACCGATCCGGCCGGTGATTGCGTGCTGCAGGCCTCATTCCCGGTCCCCTTCGCGCGCTTCCCACCCCATCAGCTCGTGGCGAAGGGAGCCGCGGCGCAATTGCCCGACACCGAGCTGGAACCGGCCGCGCGCGACATCGCGCGTGCCCGCGGCTATCGCAGCATGCTGTTCGCACCCCTGATGAGCGAGGGCGAGGCGATCGGCCTCATCATCGCGACGCGTCGCGCCACCGGAGCGTTCGCCGACCATCACGTGCGGTTGCTGCAGACCTTCGCCGACCAGGCGGTGATCGCGATCAAGAATGTCAGCCTGTTCAATGCGACGCGCGAGGCGCTGGAGCGCCAGACCGCGACGGCCGACATCCTCAAGGTGATCGCCGCCTCGCCCGCCGACGTCACGCCGGTGTTCCAGGCCATTTCCGACAGCGCCAAGACGTTGATCGGCGGACATTCGTCCACCGTCACCCGCGTTGTCGACGGCATGCTGCACCTGGCCGCCTTCACCACGGACAATGAAGCCGGCAATGCCGATCTGCTCAGCTCGTTCCCCGCACCTTTGTCGTCGGCGGGCATTCACAGCCGGGTGGCTCAGAGCGGGGAATATGCCTTCCGCAGCGACATGCAGAACGAGCCTGATCTGACCGAGGCCATGAAGGAGCTGGCGCGCACCCGAGGCTATCGCAGCATCCTGGTCGTGCCGATGCTCCGCGACGGCATCGCGATCGGCACCATCGCGGTGACGCGGCCACAAGCCGGTCAATTCCCGGACAAGGCGATCAACCTGCTCAAGACCTTCGCCGACCAGGCCGTGATCGCGATCGAGAACACGCGCCTGTTCAACGAGGTGCAGGACCGCACGCGCGAGCTTGCCAGATCGCTCGACGATCTGCGCGCAGCCCAGGACCGGCTGGTCCAGACCGAGAAGCTCGCTTCGCTGGGCCAGCTCACCGCCGGCATCGCGCATGAGATCAAGAACCCGCTCAACTTCGTCAACAATTTCGCGGCGCTCTCGGCCGAATTGACCGACGAGCTGAACGAGGTGCTCGCACCTGCCACCCTTGCGGACGATATCCGCAGCGAGGTCGACGAGCTCACAGGGCTCTTGAAGGACAATCTCGACAAGGTCGTGCAGCACGGACGGCGCGCCGATTCCATCGTCAAGAACATGCTGCTGCATTCGCGCGAGGGCGGCGGCGAGCATCGGCTGAGCGACGTCAACGCGGTGGTCGAGGAAAGCCTCAACCTCGCCTATCACGGCGCGCGGGCCGAAACGCCGCAGTTCGACGTGACGCTCGAACGCGACCTCGATCCTGCGGCAGGCGCGGCCGATGTGTTTCCGCAGGAGATCACGCGCGTGCTGCTCAACCTGATCGGGAACGGCTTCTACGCCGTCACCAGGCGCAAGGCGGACAGCGCGGCGGCCGGTTACGAGCCGGTCGTGACCGCCGCGACCCGCGACCGCGGCGACCACGTCGAAATCCGCATCCGCGACAACGGCACAGGCATTCCGGACGAGGTGAAGGAGAAGATGTTCAATCCGTTCTTCACCACCAAGCCGGCCGGCGAAGGCACCGGGCTTGGACTATCGATGAGCCACGACATCGTGGTGAAGCAGCATGGCGGCACGATCGAGGTCGCGACCACGCCGGGCGAGTTCACCGAATTCACCATTCTGCTGCCGCGGAGGAGCAGCTTCCCGGATGGTACGGGCTAGCGCCCTACTCCGCCATCTCGACGGGCTGCTTCGCCGAGGGGCCGGCCAGCGGCCGCTCCTCCATCGCAATCAGGCACAGCGCGGCGGTGGTCATCAGCGCGGTGGCGGCGCCGAACACGTAGCGGAAGGCGTGCCGCATGTCGTCGGCGGGAATCGCAACGCTGCCTGCGGCGTGGTGCTCGCCGGCGAGCGGAACGTCGATGCCGAGCGCGATGAGCAGGATCGCGGCAAAGGCGGCGACCGTGAACGAGGACATCAGCGAACGGAAGAAATTCATCGCACCGGTGATGGTGCCCACCTGCGGGCGCGCGACCGAATTCTGCAGCGAGACCACGCAGACCGGGAACGTGGTGCCGAGCCCGAGCGCGAACGCCGCCATCAGCGTGAGCAGTCCCCACAGCGGCAGTGTGGTGAGCGTGAGGCCGAGACCGCACAGCGCAGCCCAGGACGTCCCGATGATGGCGACGCGCTTGTAATGCTTGGCGCGCGCCATGGTGCGGCCGGCGATCGCCGCGCCGCAGGTCGAGACCGCCGCGAGCGGAATCAGCGCAAGCCCCGCCTCGCTGGCGCTGAGATGATAGACCTGCTCGTAATACAGCGGCAGCTGCACGGTGAGGCCGGTGATCGCCCCGAGGCCGCAGCCGCCGGCGGTCAGCGCGAACGGCGCCACCGATCCGGTCAGCAGCTTCAGCGGCAGGAACGGCTCGTCGGCGCGCCGGGCGTGCCACACGAAGGTCACCGCGAGCGCGACGGCGCCGCCCACCATCGCCAGCACGGTCGGCGACAGCCAGGCATAGCGCGTGCCGCCCCAGGTCAGCACCAGCATGAAGACGACGGCGGAGGCCATCAGCAGCACGCCGCCGAGCCAGTCCACCTTGCGCCTGCGGTGGAACACCGGAATCTTCTTCATGTTCGGCAGCAGCAGCGCGAGGGCCGCGGCCGTCAGCGGCAGGTTGATCCAGAAGATCATCGACCAGTGCAGATGCTCGGCGAACACGCCGCCGATGACCGGGCCCAGAATGCCGCCGACCATCCAGACGCTGGAGAAATAGGCTTGGTACTGGCCGCGCTCGCGCGGGGAGACGACGTCGGAGATCACGGTCTGCACCACCGGCATGATGCCGCCGCCGCCGAGCCCCTGGAGGCCGCGCGCCAGGATCAGCATCGGCATGTTCGGCGCGATCGCGCACAGGATCGAGCCGGCAACGAACAGGCTGAGCGATGTGATGATCATGGCCTTGCGGCCATAGATGTCGCTGAGCGTGCCGAACACCGGCGCGACCGCGGTCGAGGCGAGCAGATAGGCGGTAATCACCCAGGAGAGATTGGAGACGTCCTGGAACTGGCGACCGATGGTCGGCAGCGCGGTCGCCACGATGGTCTGGTCGAGCGCTGCCAGGAACATCGTCAGCATCAGGCTGATGACGATGGTGCGGACCTCGTCCTGCGACAGCGGCACCGGCGGCGCGATGGAGGGGGCGTCATCGACGCTGATGACCTCGCTCGGAAGCCGGGACAGCTCCTCGGCGATGTCGTCGGGCAAAGCCTGGATGTCGGCAGAATGGCTCTGCCGGTCGAACTTGTTCATCTCGCTCGGACGTCGTGGGGCGGCGCAACGCCGCAAAGGATTCGTTCTATGCAGTGCAATGTAGACAGCAAAATTTGTCCCGGGCAGGCACCGCGGCGCATGGGTGCATCCCGCCCCCGGGTCATCCCGAACCCGTGATCGTCGCCAGGACCTGACGGCGGCTCAGTCCTTCGGGCGTCGCTTCAGGCGGGCCCGTTTCGGCAGCTGCGCGGGCCATTGCACGATATGGTCTTCGAGCTCCTCGTCCGGAATGTCCTCCTCGCTGCCCTCGACCCGTCCGCGCACGGAGACGCCGGCTTCGTGCACGGTGTTGGGATCACCCGAGACCAGAGGATGCCACCAATAGAGGTCGCGCCCTTCCGCGACGAGCTTGTAGCCGCAGCTCGGCGGCAGCCAGTTCAGGGTGCGGACATTGGCCGGCGTGAGGCGGACGCAATCCGGAACCTTGTCGGATCGATTCGGATAGTCCTTGCAGGCGCAGCTCGTCCCATCGAGCAATTTGCAGCCGATATGGGTGAAATAGATCTGCCCGGTATCCTCGTCCTCGAGCTTGTTCAGGCAGCAGCGCCCGCAGCCGTCGCACAGGCTTTCCCATTCGCCCGCCGACATCTCTTCCAACGTCTTGGTTTTCCAGAAGAATTCTTCCTGCGGGGAAGGTCGTTTGGGAGCTGCGGTCATGCGCCTCAACAAGAGTTCGAAAGAGCAACGGCGACATCATCTAGGCCGTAGCGCCGGGATGCCGCAAGCAGGCGCTTTTCGAGGCCCGTAATGAACCGGGGTCAATTAGGCCTGTTGTTCAAAATCGCGAGCGTGACCATTGGTTTATGGACCCCGCTCGGCTAGAAGGAACACCAAGTCCCCCCTGAGGATGCGAACCGGGCGCCTTGGGTTTGCCGCAACATTCCCGCAAGACGTTTCGGTGCCGCCCCGGCCGGGTGCTTGAACGCTGTCGAAGCGAGCCTCGAGGGTTCTAGGTGGTCGAGAATACACCATCCAACTGGAAGACCCGCGTCCGGAATTTCTTTCTGGACCTCGACGCGCGCATCGACTCCTCACTGTTCTCCTCGGCCAAGGGCATTCGCGAGCTCTACGAGCGCTACTCGACCTTCATGGACCGGTTCTATGTCGGGCGCTGGAAGCGCTGGGTGTTCATCGAGCCGCTGTCGGAGGCCGCAACCCTCGGCCTCGGCGGCCTGGTCGTGATGCTCACGCTCGCCATCCCCGCCTTCCGCGAGACCGCCGACGAGGACTGGCTGAAGAAGTCCGATCTCGCAGTGACCTTCCTCGACCGCTACGGCAACCCGATCGGCAGCCGCGGCATCAAGCACAACGACTCGATCCCGCTGGAAGATTTTCCTGACGTGCTGATCAAGGCGACGCTGGCGACCGAAGACCGTCGCTTCTACGAGCATTTCGGCATCGACATCGCCGGCACCGCCCGCGCACTCGTCACCAACGCGCAGGCCGGCGGCGTCCGCCAGGGCGGCTCCTCGATCACCCAGCAGCTCGCCAAGAACCTGTTCCTGAGCAACGAGCGCACCATCGAGCGCAAGGTCAACGAGGCCTTTCTCGCGGTCTGGCTGGAATGGCGCCTGACCAAGAACGAGATCCTCAAGCTCTATCTCGACCGCGCCTATATGGGCGGCGGCACCTTCGGCGTCGACGGCGCGGCACACTTCTACTTCAACAAATCGGCGCGCGACGTGACGCTGGCGGAAGCTGCGATGCTCGCCGGCCTGTTCAAGGCGCCGACCAAATACGCGCCCCACATCAACCTGCCCGCGGCCCGCGCCCGCGCCAACGTCGTGCTCGACAACCTCGTCGACGCCGGCTTCATGACCGAGGGCCAGGTGTTCGGTGCCCGCCGCAATCCGGCCTTCGCGGTCGATCGCCGCGACGAGGCTTCGCCGAACTATTATCTCGACTATGCCTTCGACGAGATGCGCAAGCTGGTCGACACCTTCCCGAAATCGTACACCGAGCGCGTGTTCGTCGTTCGCCTCGCCATCGACACCAACGTGCAGAAGGCGGCGGAAGACGCGATCGAGAACCAGCTGCGCCAGTTCGGCCGCGACTATCACGCAACGCAGGCGGCGACCGTGGTGTCCGATCTCGACGGCGGCATCCGCGCCATGGTCGGCGGTCGCGACTACGGCGCCAGCCAGTTCAACCGCGCCACCGACGCCTATCGCCAGCCGGGCTCCTCGTTCAAGCCTTACGTCTACACCACCGCGCTGCTGAACGGCTACACGCCAAATTCGGTCGTGGTCGACGGCCCGGTCTGCATCGGCAATTGGTGTCCGCAGAACTATGGCCATTCCTATTCCGGATCGGTGACGCTGACGCAGGCGATCACCCGCTCGATCAACGTCGTTCCGGTCAAGCTGTCGATCGAGATCGGCCGGAGAAACGAGCCCAAGGCGCAGAACCCGGCCAAGGTCGGCCGCGCCAAGATTGTCGAGGTCGCGCGCCGCTTCGGCCTGAAGGCGCCGCTGCCCGACACGCCGTCGATGCCGATCGGCTCGGACGAGGTCACCGTGCTCGAGCACGCCGTGGCCTATGTGACCTTCCCCAACCGCGGCAAGTCCGTGACGCCGCACTCCGTGCTCGAGGTGCGCACCGGTGCGGGCGATCTGGTCTGGCGCTGGGACCGCGACGGCCCGAAGCCGAAGCAGGCCATCCCGCCGAACATCGCCGCCGACATGGCGGGCATGATGAGCCACGTCGTCAGCGAAGGCACCGCGCGCCGCGCCGCGCTCGACGGCATTCCGACCGCGGGCAAGACCGGCACGACCAATGCGTATCGCGACGCCTGGTTCGTCGGCTACACCGGCAATTTCAGCTGCGCGGTGTGGTACGGCAACGACGATTATTCGCCGACCAACCGCATGACCGGCGGCTCGCTGCCGGCGCAGACCTGGCACGACATCATGGTCGCGGCGCATCAGGGCGTCGAGGTTCGCGAGATCCCCGGCGTCGGCATGGGCCAGAAGCTGCCGCCGCAGCACATGACCAACGCCCAGGCCAACGCGGCGCCGAAGATATTGGAGACCAAGCCGGGCCCGCCGCCGGTGCTGACCAAGCGCGGCGCCGACATCCTGGTGCGCGTCGAGAAGCTGCTCGACGACGCTGCCAGGACCGCGAACAAATCGGCTGACAACGACGGCAAGCCGGCCAAGCCCTCGTCGACGAGCGCGCTCGCCTTCCCGCAGAACTACGCGGAAGAGAATGCGAACGCAGCCACCCCGCGCAAGAACTGATCGAAACCCGTGCGGCTGATCCTGATCACATTGACGGCGCTCCTTCTCGCAGGCGTGGTTGGCGTCGGCGCCACCTGGATGACGACGACGCGCGGCACCGAGATCGGCGCCCTGACCATCGGGGCCTGGACGGCGCGACCGCGCACCGGCACCGCCGACGTCGACCCCTATTCGCGCGCCACCATCGTGCGTAACGGCGAGCTGCCGATCGGCACCGGCGACGGTGTCGCCTTCACCGCGACCGCTGACGACAAGAAGAAGGCGCTCGACGGCCGCTGCGACGTGGTCGTTTCCGGCGTGACGCCGCCGGCACGGTTCTGGACGCTGACGCTGTACGACCGCAAGGGCCATCTGGTCGCAAATTCACTGCAGCGCTACGGCTTCACCAGCCAGGAGATCGTGCGGCAGTCCGACGGCTCGTTCGAGATCCGCATCGCCTCGCGCTCGCGCGCCGGCAACTGGCTGCCGACCGGCGGCATCGAGCGTTACGCCCTGATGCTGCGCCTCTATGACACGCCTGTCGGCGTCGCCACGCGCACCCAGCGCGATGCGCCGATGCCCTCGATCTCGACGGTGGGCTGCTCATGATCCGCCTCGTGTTCACCATCGTTGCCGGGATCTTGCTGGGTCTCGTGGTCCATCTCGTCAGCGTGCTGGCGCTGCCGCGGATCGCGACGCAGGACGCCTATTCGCGCCTGACGCCGATGACGAAGGTGAATGGCGTCACCCAGCTTCCGCTCGCCGATCCCCAGACGTCGCCGATGCCGTTCATGGATCCGGCCTTTGCGCTGGCGATCTGCCGCTATGATCTCACGGGCGGACCGATCAAGCTGACGGTGCCGGTGAGCCAGGCCTACACCTCGGTGTCGTTCTACACCCGCAACGAGATCGCCTATTACGCCATCAACGACCGCTCCGCAGGCCGCAAGGTGATCGAGCTCGACCTGATGACGGAAGCGCAGCACAACGAGCTGCCAGAGGACGAAGAGGTCACCGCGGCCGACCGCCTGATCATCGACTCCCCGACCACGACCGGCCTGATCCTGATGAAGGCGCTGGCCGCCGAGCCCGGCCTGATGCCGCAGGCGCAGGCGACGCTTGCCGCCGCCACCTGCGGCCCGCAGGCCGAGCCGCCCGCCAAGGCCGAAGCGCCGCGCGGCCGGCGCTGAAGCGGATAGTTCGACCGGCTCAAAGCAAAAATTGAAAAAACAACCCCATGCACAGTAGCAGGGGCGTTGAAGTTACTTGCATTTTGAGTGCGCGCGAAGCCGGCCCCGGCGCGACCAACACATCTCTGCCCGCGCCGTCCAGCTTTGACTCGTCGGGCAAAACACCGTCAGAATGACATCATCGAAAGTTCATCACACCGCGCGGAGCAGTCTGTCGCGGGTGTATTCATGTGCGGGCAAAGGTTGGACAAGCTGGGCCGGATACGCTCGAGCGATACCGATAAATTTTTCCAGACAGCTGCCTACCCGCAGATTCGAGCCGGGTTGCCGAGCCAGGATGCCCTCGACAGCGCGCCTCTGGAAGCCTGAAGCAAGCTCCCTTCGCGTGACAATAAAACGTGGAGTTGTTATGATTTACGATAACAATTCAACTGCAGTCAAAGGGGGGGGCGAGGATGTTACCGGCAAGATTGATCGCGGCCTTTTGCATCCTGATGACGGCTGCCACGGCGAGCCGCGGGCAAACCATCCTCCCGAAATCCCTGTCGCAACGCGCACCCGAGCAGTCAATCGCCCAGTCGGAATTGGACAAATACTACGAAGAGCGGCATGCGGCTCAACGGAAGAATACGCCCCGCATCATTTTCGTGCCCGGCATCCTCGGCTCCACAATCGACGAGTGCCGGCCCGATGGCAGTCAGTGCGTGAACATCTGGGGCACCGTCGGCGCCCTGAAACGCGACGTCGATCTCAGCGTAAAGTCGGACCGGACATACCGGACTGACGTTGTCGAGAGCATCTTCTTCAGAAACATATACGGCGGAGTGCTCGATTACATCAGGGCCAAAGCAGACGCCCTGGCCTCGGATCGCGCCGACGATCCACTCGTCACGGTTCTCCACTATGATTGGCGTCTGTCAAACGGATACAACGCAACTCTCCTGCGGGATCGTGTTTGCGCGATCCGGAGCCACGCGGAATCGTCACCGATCGTCATCATCGCGCACAGCATGGGCGGCCTTCTGACCAAGGTGTGGGCCTCGCGATACGCCAGGGAACGTTGCGCCGACGGGAAGGCGCCCGACGTCGCGCAGATCATCTTCGTCGCGACTCCGCATCTCGGTTCGCCGAAGGCCATCAAGGCACTCGCGGAGGGTTACAATATCATCTTTGACGAGCTCGGAGGAGCCAAGCGCTACCTGGGACTCTGGGAGCGCAACTACGTGCTGGCTTCCGTCAATCAAGCCGGGATGGGCTTTCCAAGCATCTACGAGCTGTTACCGATCCGTAGCAGCGAATACTGCAGCTCACGCAAGCCGGCTCTTGCAAAAGCTGCGGTGCCGGTCGTCGGTGACAACGAAAAGCCGGTCAGCCTATTCGATATCGACGCGTGGCGCCGGTATGATCTGCTCCGCCGGATTGGGGCACCGGCGGTTCGACGCAGCTATTATGAGCACGACCTCGCGCCGCTCCTCAAACAGTCCGAGCAGCTTTTGTGCGAAATCGTCGATTTCGACCCATCGTCCATTGCCGACGTGAAGTATTTCTTCGGGCGAGAGAAATCCGATCGCACGTTCGGCTGGTTTCATCTTCGCTCCGGCGGAGCTGGCGACAGCATAGACAAGGCCACTCTCATGCAGGGCGACGGCACAGTTCCGGTCTATAGCGCGCAGAATCTACTCGTCAGCAGTACCCGACAAATCACTGAAATAGAGGCGGATCACACATCAATCGTCAGCAGTGAGGTCGTGCGGCAAACGATCGATGACATCTATGAGCAGGCAATGCGACGCGCCGAGTTGGAGCCGGCGAAGGCGAACCCGAAATACGCCGCGTTGCTGACGGATGAAGCGGCGGCGACAGGCAATTTGCTATCCGTATCTCTCGATCCGGCCGCGTGGTCAAAGGACGACGAGAAGCTAGCAATCGAGCTCAATAGGAATATCCTCGACAAGATGGGTTACAAGGCTGCGGATGTTGCGAAGCTCGCTTCCCTAACGCCGGAAGCGCCCGAACGCGCAAAGCTCTATGCAGTCGCAGCGACCACCGCGAATGAACCATCTCAACGCTTGGCGTGGACCGTCGAGATAGCACGCTCGTCTTATGAGACGGGACGGTTTCTGGATTCGATCGGCAGCTCGAATTACGTCGCTCGTTTTGCGACCAAAGAACTTCCGGCGAACGATCCCGCCACAGAGAGCTTGGTGAAGACGGCCGAGGAGCTGGAGGGATGGGCTTACCTGAAAGATGGGCAGCTGGAAAAATTCAATGAGCGAGCCAGCTCTTATGCGGCAAAATACGCCGTGTCTAAGGATGCCTTCAAAGAGCCGGCATCTTCGTGGTCAACGGCTGTCGGGACCTATAAAGGGCTGGGTAGCGGAAGCGTTGTGTACGACCAGGCCGTGGGCGGACAGATGAAAGTGATCATGTCCGACCCTGCTGGTAGCGGTTTTAGTACGACCGGTGGTTTCCTTAATCGGAAGTGAGCCCACGAGGCGAGCTTCCCCAACCGCAATGGGAACTCAATTCACATGGTGGGGAAGAGTCACCTGCCGTCTCCTTCGTGAGACCGGTTGTCGTTTCCAGCTAATGAATGATTGGGCCGAGGAGATCCCGCGCCCGTTCCGTTGCGGCGCGCGGAAGAAGGCTTCGGAATCGGCCTCCTCGACCACCGCTCCGCGCGGTCCATGAAGACCATGCGGTCGGCGACCTAGCGGGCAAAACCCATCTCTTGTGTGACGCAGACCATGCGTCGGGCAGTCCCGCGCGAGGTCGTCCATGATGTCGAGCACCTCTTTGACTATCCACGCGGCCCGGCAACCTCAAACAATTTCCGATTTTGCAGGAACGGGATAGGCCCGGGCCGATGAAGTACTCTCACCTTGGGTCGCCAATTTGCCTCGCCTACGTCGTTCCGTGGCGTAGATGCTGAGCGCGGCCAGAGCCACGCCTGCGAAGACGTCGACGAAATAATGTCCGCCGATCAGGGGTGTCGCGATGAGCATGCCGCCGTTGAGGATCAGTGCCAGGGGGCGCAGCCACCAGACCGCCCAAAATCCCCACAGCGCAAGCATGGCCGCGGCGGCGTGGAAACTCGGAAACGTGACGATTCCGGAAATCTGGGAGAGCTCGAGAACGCGAAGCGAGCCGTCGCGGGCGAGTGGCAGGCGCTCGAGCTGGATCAGGTAGCCCATCGCCTTGAAGCCCTCGGAATCGGCGGGTAGTCCGTATTGCTGATACGTCCCGATGGCGGGCACCAGTGCCGACACGAGAGCGGTCACGCACACGGTCAAGGTGCAGGCCAGGACGAAGCGCTGCAACCGGACATAGTTCTTGCTGAACCCGAGAACGATGGGAACGGTGAGCGTCGGCGACAGGATCATCGCGTAGAAAAGGACGGCGTATTGCAGCAGCACCGGCCGGGTGACGAAGAAATCATAGTAAGCAGGCCAGTCGAGCCAAAGAAGCTTATCGAGATGAGCGAGGTTGGCGTCCTGCAGGGGAAGATTGGCCGAAGCCGCGATATAGGTCAGCGGAGCTCCGAACAGTCCGAGAACCGTCAATTGCGCGATGGCGAGGAGGACGAACGCCGATCGCGTTCCCCATGCCCGCAAAATCAGATAGCGACCTGAGATCACGAGGCCGGCTGTCATGATCAGGCTCGTCACCAGATCGGTGTCGATGGCCACCGAGAAGTGCGATAGCGCAAGCGCTCCCGCGAGCACTGCGCCCATCGCCGTCAGCGGGATCCAGTTGACCCCATAGAGCCGCCAGGCTTCGCGCTGGTCATCAGCTTCCGCCATTGCAATCCACCCGCATCGCCGCTTTCGCGAAGGTTGTCTTTGTGACGTGTAGCAATCGGTTGTAACAACCCGGATGTACGTGGCCACAAGTTAAGGACGATTGAATTGGCGTGGTCGACTTGAATCCAATTGAAGGAAATCTCCGGGAAGGATCGAGAGCCGCCGCGTCTCGTGCGCAGCATCGCCACCCGGCGTCTCGCAGATGTCAGCGCGCGAACTTGAAGTGAGCGAACGCCGCCGAAGCGATCGTCAACAATGCCGCAGCGATCCAGATCGGTATCAGCACGAAGAGGGCGATCGCGCCCTGCCCGCAGTCACCGCACCCGAACCAGAACAGGACGGGAAAGAGACAGAGCAGGATGACGACGGCAAATCCGGTACCGAGCCAGACACCTCTTTGGCCCCATCGCGCGCCAAAAAGCCATGGCACGGCGGGAAAGCCGATGGACAGACCAACGAGGAGGTTCACCAGGACGTCGAACATGATCTCCGCCCGATCGCGAGCACCGCTCTTGGTCGGCAGCACGCGGCGGACGGTTCAAACCGATGCGTCGGCCCGCGGATCCTCGTCGCCGCCGCGCGGTCCTAACGCTCCTCGGTCGGATGCACCCATTTGTAGGGCGTAATGCTGCGCGTCGGCGTCAGCTTGATCATGTGGACGGGCGGCGCGGACCGTCCCTTCCGGCATGACCGGCATTTGAGCGAGGCCTCCAGCTTCCAGATCGGCGTATCGCGCGGCCGGCGGATCGCATCGAGCGGCAGGCTCGCGCGCGTCTTGCATCTGTTGCACTCGACCTCGAGCCAGCCCATGCCGCCGTTGAGGCATTGGGCGATCGTCGGCGACGGCTGCGAGGGTCCGCCGTAACCCTCCATGCGGACCGACCAGGCTTCGGCTTCGGCCCGGTCGGCCTCGCGAACCGCCTTCTTCGCTTCCTCGCGCGCGTGCTTGGCCGAAATTTCCGCACCGAGAATTCGACCGCTCCAGATGACCTCGCGTGATTTGGTGCTCATGCCGTCATCAAACCGAGGGCGAACAGCGTTGGCAAATTGTCGATCGCTGGTAGGCTTGGTGCGTCATTCGATACTGCGGGTCGTGGGTGTGGACAACCGAGGCTGCAGATTCTTCGGCGGCGCTGGAGCGCCGGGATGATGGAGCGGCACCAGCAAAAGTCGAAAGGCTCGCGCCCGACAATTCAGGCGCGGATGTTCCAGGGCCGACGCAGGCCGGCTTACGCTCGGGGCTTGCCGGACTGTTCCCTCCGCGCCCACAGCAGCGCCAACGGCCCCAGCGCAATTCCGGCCGCGAGCACGATGAACACCAGCAGCCAGCCCCGCGCACTCTGCGGTCCGCCGGCGACGTCGAGCGCGACGCCGGTTCCCCAGGCGCCGAGCGCCGACAAGCCGAAGCCGACCGTGGAATGCAAGGCAAGCGTCGCGCCGCGATGCTCGGAGACCGCCGCAGCCGACATGCCGGCGGTCAACGCGCCGGAATCGGCCGGCACCGTCAGGCCGTAGATCATCAAGAGCAGCGCGAGCACCCATGCCGGGGCCGCCGCGTTGAAGCCGATCACCAGCGCGACGCAGGCGGAGGCGATCATCACCACCGTGATCGCGCGATGCCGTCCGAATTTCAGCGCGGCCTCGTTGCCGAGGATGCTGGCGGGCATCGAGATCACCGCGAAGCAGAAGCTCATCAGCACGGGCGTCATCCAGGACGGCCCGCCCTGATGCGCGACGACGAAGGTCCAGAAGCCGACCAGCCAGGTGCGAATGCCGTAGAGCTCGAAGCAATGCGCGCCGTAACCGAGGATGTAGCCGAGCGCCTCGCGATTGGCGAAGACGGGCGCGAAGTTCAACAGCCGTCCCGCCTTCGGCGCGGGCCGCAGCCCCTGCATCAGAAGGCATGCGGCGACCATCGCGATGGGACCGAAGCCGGTCACGAGAAAGGCGGCGCGCCAACCCCAGTGGTCGGCGACCAGTTGCGCCACCAGGAACGAGACACCGACACCGACCGAGAAGCTCGACGTGTACAGCGTCACCGCCCGCGAGGTGTCGCCGGCGGGAAGTCGGTCGGTCAGCGCCTTCAGGCCCGGCATATAGGCGCCCGCAAATCCGAGGCCGGCAATGGACCAGATCGCGGTCCCCGACCAGAAGCCTTGTGCGAAGACACCGAATGCGACGGTGGCAAGCCCGCTCAAGATCGAGCCCCAGAGCAGGACGAGGCGCGCATCGATGCGGTCGGTCAGGGTCGTCAGCACGGGCACCGCGAGCATGTAGCCGAACGCATAGCCGCTCGCCATCAGCCCGCCTTCAGCCGCCGTGAGTCCCCAGGCCGGCATCAGGTGCTGCGCGAGGTTCGCGGACAGCGTCACATGCGGCAGCAGATTGCCGACCTGACCGATGCACATCACCGCAATCAGCGATCGACCGCTCAGCCTTCGAATGCTCCCCTCCCGTCCGGTGAGACTTTGTTTGCCCAATCCACCAAAGCAGCAGCGGCGATCGGCGTCACGAGCAGCCGCACCCCGCGCGGCCCGCCGTCTTGGCCGCCTCGTCGGCGGCGCAGCAGGCGGATGGTTCTTCCTTCGCCGGACCGCCGCAGCATCCTGCATCCGCGGCCTCGACACCGCCGCGGGTACAGACGCCGGTCTCCGGCAGCACGAGCTCGACCCGTGCGGCGGCCTTCTCGTCGCCGGCGATGTCGGCGGCGATGGAGCGGACCTGCTCGTATCCGGTCATCATCAGGAAGGTCGGCGCGCGGCCGTAGGACTTCATGCCGGCGAGATAGAAGCCCGGCTCGTCATGCGCGAGCTCGCGCGCGCCATGAGGGCGCACCGTGCCGCAGCTGTGCTCGTTGGGATCGATCAGCGGCGCCAGCGCGACCGGGGCCTCGATCGCCGGATCGAGCCGCAGCCGCAGCTCGGACAGGAAAGAGAGATCGGGACGGAAGCCGGTCGAGACCACCAGCTCGTCCGCCACCACGCTGCGCGAGCCTGCCGAAACGCCGAGGCGGCCCTCGGAGTCCGAGAGATGCGTGACGCCAAATCCGGTCTCGACCTTGATCTTGCCCGCGGCCACGAGTGCGGCGAAGGCGGAGCCCAGCGCGCCGCGCGCGGCGAGCTTGTCATTGCGGCCGCCGCCGAACGCCTTTGCTGGATCGTCACCACGCAACAGCCACATGGCTTGCGTGCCCGGCACTTCGCTTGCGAGCTGCGCGAGATCGATCAGCGTGCCCACCGCGGAATGGCCGGCACCGAGCACGGCAACGGTCTTGCCGGCATAGCGGGCGCGCTCAGTGCCGCGCACGTCCGGCATGCCATAGGCGATGCGGCCCGCGCGCTCGCGTTCGCCGATCCCGGGCAGACCGTTGCTGCCGGGGGGGTTGGGAGAGAACCACGTGCCTGACGCGTCGATCACGGCATCGGCATGGAGCGTCTCGGGCCCCTTGCCGTTCTCATAGCGGATCTCGAAGGGCGCCTGCTCCCTGCCCTTGGTCTTCGCCTTGTCGAAGCCGGCACGGCTGATCGCCGTAACCCGGCTCGACGTGCGGATCGCCTCACGCAATGGCGTGCGTGTCGCGAGCGGGGCAAGATAGCGCTCGATCAGCTCGCCGCCGGTCGGATAGGCGTGAGGATCCGGCGAATTCCACCCTGTCGGCGCGAGCAGGCGCGATGCCGCCTGGTCGATATTGTATTCCCAGGGCGAGAACAGCTGGACATGCTGCCACTGACGGACCGCATGCGCGGCTTCAGGTCCGGCTTCGAGCACGATCGGAGACATGCCGCGCTCGAGCACGTGCGCAGCCGCGGCGAGGCCAACCGGCCCGGCTCCGATGATGGCGACCGTCTTGGCAACCGTCTTGGCAACCGTCTTGGCGTTCATTCCGGATTCTCCCATCTTTCTAGAATCATCGAATAATTGAACAAGGAAATCACGCCGCGGTTTGCGTTGCCTTGCATCCGGCTTCGTCGGCACAGCACTCCGCCACCAGGAAGGCGACCAGCCCCCGCATCGCATCGAAGTTCGCGTGGCAGACCAGCGTCGTCGATTCCCTGACCTGACTGACGAGCCCAACCGCAACCAGGGTCTTGATGTGATGCGACAGCGTGGACGCCGGGATCTTCAGCTTCTCCTGCAGACGGCCGACGGGCATGCCCGCGTGCCCGGCCCGGACCAGGGCGCGGTAGATCTGGAGTCGCGTCCGGTTGCCGAGGGCTTCCAGACGTTGAGCTGCGTCATCGATCTTCATGTTGGCACGGTGCGCCAGTCGCCGCCTCTTGTCAAACCGTATTTCTAGAATATTCGAATTATGAACTTCCGGACTGGTAAGATTCAGATTGACGCCACCCCTATAAATCCATAAATCTGGATATATGGAAACAGAAGATGCTGTCCTCGCCCTTGCCGCGCTGGCCCAACCGACCCGCCTGGAAGCCTTCCGGACGCTGGTCAGGCACGAGCCCGGCGGCCTTGCCGCCGGTGACCTCGCCCGGCTGCTCGAAGTGCCGCAGAACACTCTCTCCGCGCATCTGGCGATCCTGAGCCGGGCGCGCCTCGTCGCCTCCGAGCGGCACAGCCGCTCGATCGTCTACCGCGCCAATCTCGACGAATTCCGCGACGTCGCGCTGTTCCTGCTGCGCGATTGCTGCGGCGGACGGCCGGAGGTCTGCGAACCCGTCGTCGAGACGCTGCAATCCTGTTGCGCGCCGAAACGCAAGGAGCGAAGCCGTGCCTGACCAGATCTACAACGTGCTGTTTCTGTGCACCGGAAATTCGGCGCGCTCCATCCTGGCCGAGTCGATCCTGCGGAAGGACGGTGCCGCCCGCTTTCGCGCCTTCTCCGCCGGCAGCGCGCCAAAGGGCGCAGTGCATCCGCTGGCGCTGCGCACGCTGCAGGCGATGGATTACCCGATCGACGGCATGCGCTCGAAGAGCTGGCTGGAGTTCGCCGCGCCTGACGCGCCGGTGATGGATTTCGTCTTCACCGTCTGCGACAACGCCGCAGGCGAAGCCTGCCCGATCTGGCCGGGCCAGCCGATGACCGCGCATTGGGGCATCGAGGATCCTGCCGCGGCAGAGGGGTCGGACCTGGAACAGCAGGCGGCGTTCGTCACCGCTTTCCGCTATCTCAAGAATCGGATCGACACCTTCGTGAACCTGCCGCTGAGGAGCATCGACAGGCTGTCGCTCGGCACCAGGCTGCGCGAGATCGGCCGCGCCGACGGCGCGGCATCCGGCAGAAACGACGTGGCGTGACCATGAGCATTTTCGAACGATACCTCACTCTGTGGGTCGCACTCTGCATCGTCGTCGGCGTGGCACTGGGGCACGTCATGCCCGGCTTCTTCGGCGTGGTCGCAGCCGCCGAGATCGCCAAGGTCAATATGCCGGTCGCCGTGCTGATCTGGCTCATGATCGTGCCGATGCTGTTGAAGATCGACTTCGGCTCGCTCGGCGAGGTGCGCCGGCATTGGCGCGGCGTCGGCGTCACCCTTTTCATCAACTGGGCCGTCAAGCCGTTCTCGATGGCGCTGCTGGGCTCCTTCTTCATCGGCCACCTCTTCGCGCCATGGCTGCCGGCTGGCCAGATTTCGTCCTACATCGCCGGCTTGATCCTGCTGGCGGCGGCCCCCTGCACCGCGATGGTGTTCGTGTGGTCCAATCTGTGCGAGGGCGAGCCGCACTACACGCTGAGCCAGGTCGCCCTGAACGACGTGATCATGGTGTTCCTGTTCGCGCCGCTGGTGGGCCTGCTGCTCGGCGTGGCCTCGATCAGTGTCCCCTGGGGCACGCTGCTGCTCTCGGTCCTGCTCTACATCGTGGTTCCCGTGATCGTCGCACAGCTGTGGCGCAGGGCGCTGCTGCGAAGCGGCGGCGACCGCTTCGACCGCGTGATGCGGACGCTGCAACCGCTGTCGCTGGTGGCGCTGCTCGCGACATTGGTGCTGCTGTTCGGCTTCCAGGGTGAGCAGATCGTTCGGCAACCGCTCGTCATCGCCATCCTCGCCGTGCCGATCCTCGTCCAGGTCTATTTCAATGCAGGTTTGGCGTACTGGTTGAGCCGACGGTTCGGCGTGGCCTGGTGCGTCGCCGCGCCCGCCGCCCTCATCGGCGCCAGCAATTTCTTCGAGCTGGCGGTCGCCGCCGCGATCAGCCTGTTCGGCCTCGAGTCCGGCGCGGCGCTGGCGACCGTGGTCGGCGTGCTCGTCGAGGTCCCCGTCATGCTGTCCGTCGTCCGCATCGTCAAGGCGACACGGGGATGGTATGAGGCGGGCAGCCGTCAGGTTCCGACGGCCGCCGAGGTGCGGCGGTGAAGCGTGGAGATCCGGTCATGAGCGTCACGATCTATCACAACCCGGCTTGCGGCACCTCGCGCAACACGCTGGCGATGATCCGGCAGAGCGGCGTCGAGCCCGTCGTCATCGAATATCTGAAGACGCCGCCGTCGCGCGAGAAGCTGGTCGAGCTCGTCAAGACGATGGGCATTTCCGCTCGCGCGCTGCTGCGCGAGAAAGGCACGCCGTTTCACGACCTCGGCCTCGACGACCCCAAATGGAGCGATGACGAGCTGATCGATCAGATGCTCGCGCATCCCATCCTGATCAACCGCCCGATCGTGGTGACGGCGAAAGGCGTGCGATTGTGTCGGCCCTCCGAAGCGGTCATCGATCTGCTGGAGGACCCGGTCGGCCGGTTCGTCAAGGAAGACGGCGAAGTGGTCGAAGCGCGCTAGGCCGGCTTCGCCGAAACTTCGGCGGCGCGCGGTAGCTATTCAGACTCTGGCCGCGGCGGCAGCCTGGATTGCTTCGTCGCGAAGCCTCCTCGCAATGACGCGGAGAGAGTTTCCTCCCGAGAGCCGGCCCAGCGCGCGGAGGCAGCGCCCTCACGCCGCGCAAGGTCCACAGGTCGCCTCGCTACTCCGCGGCCTGCCGTGCGTAAGCTCCATTCGCAGCATCCTGATCGGCAGCAACCGCATCATCAGGCAGCCCCCGCCCCTTCACCAGGCCGAAGATCGCAGGGATCACGATCAGCGTCAGCAGCGTCGACGAGATCATGCCGCCGATCATCGGCAGCGCGATGCGCTGCATGATCTCCGACCCCGCACCGGTGCTCCACATGATCGGCAGCAGGCCCGCCATGATGGCGACCACGGTCATCATCTTGGGACGGACGCGCTCGACCGCGCCCACCATGATGGCGTCGTGGAGGTCGCGCCGCGTGACGACGCGACCCTCGATGCTGCGCTTCGCCTTCATCTCGGCCAGCGCGTGATCGAGATAGATCAGCATCACGACGCCGGTCTCGGCAGCAACGCCGGCGAGCGCGATGAAGCCGACGGCGACCGCCACCGACAGGTTGAAGCCGAACCACCACATCATCCAGATGCCGCCGACCAGTGCGAACGGCAGCGACAACATCACGATCAGCGTCTCGGTCAGCGCCCTGAAATTGAGGTACAGCAGCAGGAAGATGATCGTCAGCGTTACGGGCACGACGATCTTGAGGCGCGCGGCGGCGCGCTGCAGATATTCGTACTGGCCGCTCCAGACCACATAGGTGCCGGCGGCAAATTGGATGCTTTCCGTCACGGCGCGCTGGGCATCCGCGACGTAACTGCCGATGTCGCGATCGCGAATATCGACATAGATGTAGGTCGCGAGCTGGCCATTCTCGGTGCGGATCGAGGTTGGCCCGCGCGCCGGCTCGACCTTGGCGACTTCGCCGAGCGGCACGGCGCCGCCCGCCGGCATCGGCACCAGGATATCGCCGGCGATGGCCTTGGGATTGTCGCGGAGGTCGCGCGGATAGCGCATGTTCACCGTGAAGCGCTGCCGTCCCTCGACGGTCGTCGTCACGGTCTGGCCGCCGAGCGCAGCGGCGATGGTGTCCTGCACGTCCTGGATCAGGATGCCGTAGCGCGCGAGCGCCTCGCGATCCGGGACGATCTCGAGATAATAGCCGCCGATGCCGCGCTCGGCGTAGGCCGACGAGGTGCCCGGAACGGTCTTGATCACCCGCTCGACTTGCCGCGCGAGGCGGTCGATCTCGGCAAGATCGGTGCCCATGACCTTGACGCCGACCGGCGTGCGGATGCCGGTCGACAACATGTCGATACGCGCCTTGATCGGCATGGTCCAGGCGTTGGAGACGCCGGGGAACTGCAGCGCCTTGTCCATCTCCGCGATCAGGCTGTCGATGGTGACGCCGGGACGCCAGGCTTCCTTCGGTTTCAGGTTGACCACCGTCTCGAACATCTCGGTCGGCGCCGGATCGGTCGCCGTCGCCGCCCGCCCCGCCTTGCCGTAGACGGAGGCGACCTCGGGGAACGACTTGATGATGCGGTCCTGGGTTTGCATCAGCTCGGCCGCCTTGGTGACGGAGATGCCGGGCAGCGTGGTCGGCATGTAAAGCAGCGTGCCCTCGTTCAGCGTCGGCATGAACTCGGTGCCGAGCCGGCTTGCCGGCCAGATCGTGACGGCGAGTACGGCGAGCGAGGCCAGGATCACCACCGTCTTGGCACGCAGCACGCCCCTGATCACGGGACGGTAGACCCAGATCAGGAAACGGTTGATGACGTTCCGGCTCTCCGGCACGATCTTGCCGCGGACGAAGATCACCATCAGCGCAGGCACGAGCGTCACCGACAGCAGAGCCGCCGCGGCCATCGAGAACGTCTTGGTGAAGGCGAGCGGGCTGAACAGCCGCCCCTCCTGCGATTCCAGCGTGAAGATTGGCATGAACGACACGGTGATGATCAGCAGGCTGAAGAACAGGGCAGGTCCGACTTCGGACGCGGCATCGATCAGGATCTGCACCCGCGACTGGCCCGGCTCGGCGCGTTCGAGGTGCTTGTGGGCGTTCTCGATCATGACGATGGCGGCATCGACCATAGCGCCGATCGCGATCGCGATGCCGCCCAGGCTCATGATGTTCGAGCCGAGGCCGAGCAGCTTCATGGCCCCGAACGCCATGAGCACGCCGACCGGCAGCATCAGGATCGCGACCAGCGCGCTGCGGACATGCAGCAGGAACACGATGCAGACCAGCGCGACGACGACGCTCTCCTCGAACAGCGTATGCTTGAGCGTGTCGATGGCCGCATAGATCAGGCTGGAACGGTCGTAGACCGGCACGATCTCGACCGATTTCGGCAGGCTGCTCGCGATCTCCCTGAAGCGCTTCTTGACGTTCTCGATGACGTCGAGGGCGTTGACGCCGAAGCGCTGCAGCACGATGCCGCTGGCGACCTCGCCCTCGCCGTTCAGCTCGGTGATGCCGCGGCGTTCGTCCGGTCCGAGCTCGACATGGGCGACGTCGCGCAGCAGCACCGGCGTGCCGTTGCTCGTCTTCAGCACGATGTTGCCGAGGTCGTTGATGCCCTTGATGTAGCCCTTGCCGCGGATGACGTATTCGAACTCGGCAAGCTCGACGGTGCGCCCGCCGACATCGGCGTTGCTGGCGCGGATGGCGTCGCGGATCTTCTGCATGCTGATGCCGCGGTCGCGCATCCGCTGCGGATCGAGCACCACGTTGTACTGCTTGACGAAGCCGCCGATGCTGGCGACCTCGGCGACGCCTTCGGCCTTGGCCAGCGCGAACTTCAGATTCCAGTCCTGGATCGTCCTGGCGTCGGCGAGATTCAGCTCCTTCGACATCACGGCATATTGGTAGACCCAGCCGACGCCGGTGGCATCGGGCCCGATGGTCGGGCTGACGCCGGCGGGCAGCCGCGAGGCCGCGCCGTTCAGGAATTCCAGCACGCGCGAGCGCGCCCAGTAAATGTCGGTGCCGTCCTCGAAGATCACGTAGACGAACGACACGCCGAAGAAGGAGAAGCCGCGGACCACCTTCGATTTCGGTACGGTGAGCATCGCCGTGGTCAGGGGATAGGTGACCTGGTCCTCGATCACCTGCGGCGCCTGGCCGGGATATTCGGTGTAGACGATCACCTGCGTGTCGGAGAGATCCGGGATCGCGTCGAGCGGCAAGTGAACCAACGCGTACAGACCTGCCGCGGCCGCAAAGCCGGTGCCGAAAAGCACCAGCAGCAGGTTGCGTGCCGACCAGGCGATGATGCGGGCGATCATTTGTGCTCTCCCGTTGCATGGCCCGGTTCGGCAGCCTGAGGTGCTGCCTCGGCAAAGCCTTTGAGCGCGGCCTTGAGATTGCTTTCCGCATCGATCAGGAAGTTGGCGGATGTGACTACGGCCTCGCCATCCGACAGCCCGCCGCGCACCTCGATATAGCCACCGCCGCGGCGGCCGAGCTTCACCTCACGCGGCTCGAAACGCCCTTCTCCCTTGTCGACGAGAACGGCCTGGCGCGTGCCGGTATCGAGCACGGAGCTGTCCTCGATCGCCAGCACGGGCGTGGCGTCGGCCGTGTCGATGTCAGCATCGACATACATGTCCGGCAACAGCGCAGCATCGCGATTGGCAAGCTCGATCCGGACGCGAACCGTCCTGGTGTCGCGGTTCACCTGGGGATAGACGATTGCGATCCTGCCGCTGAAGATGCGGCCGGGAAAGCTCCGCGCGCGCACCGCCACGGGCTGGCCGACCGCGACATTGCCGAGATCGCGCTCGGCGACGTCGACCAGCGCCCAGACCTGCGAGATATCAGCGATCCGGAACAGCACGTCGCCGGGATTGGCGCGCATGCCCTCAATCGCGTTGCGCTCGAGCACGATGCCGTCGCGCGGCGCGGACCAATGGATGGTGACGGGCGCAACGCGCGTCCGCTCCATCTCGGCGATCACGGGTTCGGGGACGTCGAGATTGACCAATCGTTGCCGTGAGCCGCGGCCATACACCTCGACGCCGCCCACCGTCTTCGAGGTGATCGTGGCGAGATATTCCGCCGCGGCGGAGGTGACGGCCGAACTGTAGATTTCCATCAACGACTGGCCTGATCTCACGCGCGTTCCGGTGGTGACGTCGGCGACCTTCTGCACGAAACTTTCCGCACGCATCGCGATCACCGAGACGCGGCGCTCGTCGAGCTGGATCGTGCCGGGGGCCTTGACCGTAACGCGGATCGCGCGGCGCTGAACGGGTTCGGATTTCACGCCGGTGCGCTGGATCTTGCCCGGCGACAGCTTCACCGTGCCGTCGTCGATCTCGTCGCCTTCGTAGACGGGGACGTAGTTCATCCCCATCGGATCCTTCTTCGGCACCGGCGAGGTGTCGGGCAGGCCCATGGGGTTTCGGTAGTAGAGGATTTTTCGCGACGAGGCCGCCTGCGCCGCCTTCGGTGACGCCGCTTCTGCCTGATCGTCGTCATAGACCGGCAAATAGTCGCGGCCGCGATCGTCCTTCCTTGGGGCGGCGGACCACAGCGGCGCGCCGCTGGGATCGCGGTAATAGAGCGGAGTTCGGTCCGCCGGCACCGCAGCCGCGGTCACCTCGGCATGCACGGACCAGCGCCCGGCGTTCGAGGACCAGTATGCACCCAAGGCGAGGCCACCGCCGAGAGCGAGAAGTGTCAAAAGACGCAGCGTCTTCATGGTGTGTCTCCGCGCGCCGGGCGCGCGTCCATGTGAATGGGACAGAAAAGGTCGGACGCCGCGCGCGGCGTCCGCACGCTCACTTGGTCGCCGTGACGATCACCTTGCCGGTGACGGTCTCGGCCTCGCCCTGCACCTTCGCCGACAGCGTGACCTGGTAGCGGCCAGCCATCGGCAGGTCCGTCCTGAAGGCGTAGACGCCCGGCTCCTGCGACGGCAGCGGCGCCACTGCCGATTCCATCTCGGCCATGCCGTCCGGGGCCATGTCGACGCGGGTCTTGAAGATGACGGCATCTGCCACCGGCTTGCCGGTCTGCTTGTTGGTCAGGCGAACCGCGAGCGTGACGTCGTCGCCCTTCTTCATCTGCGCCGTGACGGGCTCGAAGGCGTAATCGCCGGCGCCCGCCATCGCGGCGGAAGCGGCAAGCGAAAGGGTGGCGGCGAGTGCCGCTGTGCTGAATTTGGAAAGCATTGTCCTGTCCTCATGATCTGGTCTTTCGCCGTGGCGCATGAAACGCGCGCACGTCAGTCCGCGCGCGGGGCATGCCGCACGCGTCTTCAGGGCTTGGCGAGATCAGATTCGAGGAGGTCGGAAGGGAGGACTGGCGCCGCCGATGGTGACGACCTGATCCTCAGGAATGGGAAGCGTGCTGGCGACGATGGCGAAATGTCCGAACGCGGCCGGCCTGACGTCAGCGAGGACGATCATCCCGCCGACGCAGCAAAAACCCATCCCGCATTTGTAGCCGGCAGGCTGCGAGCCCGCGCCCTTCATGTCGGGGCAGCAATCGTCCATCGACATCCCGGCGTCGCCGCCCATCTGCATGGCCGCCTGCATGTCGTCCGACGACATGGCAAGGCCGGATGCGGACGCGCCAACGGGCAGCATCGCCAGGGACATGGCGATGACGAATGCCAGGATGGTACGGACGAACCGCATCAATATCGACTTACCTTCGGACCAGAATGCTTCCCTAGTAGCATACTCCGGTGCTGAGGGCATTCGTTGATCCCGGTCAAGCATTCGTGAGCGAGACCCGCCTGCGGGCCGCAGCTCAGATCTTCGGGATCTTCGCCCTCTCCACCACGCCGGTCCATTTCGCGATCTCGGTCTCGATCAGCTTCTTCATCTCCTCCGGCGAGCTGCCGCGAACCTCGCCGCCGACGGCCGTCTCCAGGCGCTGCTTGAGCTCGGGATCGCGGAGCGCGTCGAGCGTTGCGGCATTGAGTGCGGCGATGATGGCGGGCGGCGTTCCCTTCGGCGCCAGCAGGCCGGCCCAGGTGCGCACATCGTAGCCCTTGATGCCAGCCTCCTGCACGGTCGGGACGTCGGGCAGCAGCGCGGTGCGCGTCGGCGAGGTCACGGCGAGGCCGCGGATCGCGCCGCTCTGGATCTGCGGGGCGAGCAGGACGGGCGTTCCGACGACGATGGGAACGTCGCCGCCGAGCAGCGCGGTGGTGGATTGGGAATCGCCGCGATACGGCACGTGCACGATCTCGATGCCGGCTGTGGCGTTGAGCAATTCACCCGCGAGGTGATGGGTGCTGCCGAAGCCGACCGATCCAAAGCTGAGCGAGCCCGGCTTTGCCTTGGCCATCGCGATGAGCTCGCCGAGCGATTTCGCGGGGTAGTCGTTACGTACGGCGATGACGAGCGCGTAATAGACCAGCGTCGAGATCATCTCGAAGCTTTCGGCCGGCTGATAGGCCAGGCTCTTGTAGGTCGCCGCCGAAATTGCGTGCGCACCGGTGACGAGGCCGAGCGTGTAGCCGTCGGGCGCCGCCTTGGCGACCGCGTCGGCCGCGATGTTGCCGCCGGCGCCCGGCTTGGCCTCGACGATAACAGGCTGGCCAAGCTTCTTCGATAGCCCGTCGGCGATGATGCGCGACAGCGTGTCGGCCGCGCCGCCGGCGGCAAAGCCGTGCAGCAGGCGGATCGGACGCGACGGATAAGTCTCCGCCCATGCAGAGCCGGTCACCAGAAAAACGCCAAGCAGAAAAATGGCCGCAGCAAGCCGTTTCATCCCTCGCATGGATGCATCTCCCTCAATTGTTATGTCGTTGGCCGCAACGCGTGCGGCGTCATTCAGATCGCGTTCAATTCGCTAGCGCGCAAACTCCGTGCATTCAGGCGAAGGCGGCATGCCCCAAACATCGCGCGGCAGCCCGACCCAGACCTTTGGCCGCTGCGGACGATCGCGATGCCAGGGCCGCGGGTCGAAATAGCCGAGCGCCTCGTCGGTCATGCGGTCGAGATCGCAGAACAGCTCGACCAGATGCCCATCGGGATTGCGGTGATAGATCGCGGTGTTGTGCCCGGGACCGTGACGCACCGGCCCCCAGAGCACAGCCAGCTTGTGCCGCGCGAGATGGTCGCAGGCCCGATGCATGTGCTCGGGGCCGCGCAGCTCGAACGCGAAATGATGCAGACCACGATCGGAGGCGCGGGCAAAATTCAGCGTGTGATGCTCGAAGCCGCTGCGCATGAAGACGAAGCGGTCCTCGATCCAGTCGGAGACGCGCAGGCCCATTACGTTCGCGAAGAAGTCCGACGCGGCTTTGGGATCGGGCGTGCGCAGCGCGACATGGCCGAGCTTGGCCACGGTGAGCGCACCGATCCTCTCCTGCGCAGGCGTCGGCGTCCAGCCCTGGATCAATTCGAAGCGGGTGCCTTCGGGATCGGTGAAGGACAATAGCCTGGAGATACCGGGCAGGAAATCGCTGTGGATCTCGGGCCGCAGATCCACCTGCTTCAGCGCGGCGCCCAGCGCCTCCAGCTGGACATCAGGCGAAATTTCGAAGGCGATACTCTTCAGCGCGGCATCACCGGGCTCGATCACCAGCGAGAGCTGCTCGGAATCATTGGCGAGGAACAGGCGTTGTCCGTCGCGGGCAACGAGGCCGAGACCGATCACGCCGCGATAATAGTCGAGCAGCCTCTCAGGATCGGGCGAGGTGAAGGTCGCGTGCCGCAGCCGGGTGAAGCGTGCGATGGGTGCTTGTGTCGTCATCGTGCAGTCCATCCCCTCATGGAATCATGATGATCTTGCCGAGCGCGGAGCCCTGCTCCAGCAGCGTATGCGCCTTCCTGACCTCGTCGAGCTTCAAAACCGCCGAGATCGCCGGCTTGATCGCGTTGCGGCTCAGCGCATCGATCACGCTACGCATCAGCGCCCGGCGCCCGTCGCGATCATGGTCGTAGATGTGGAAGGAGAAGCAGCGGATCGCCGGACAGATGTCGAGATGGTCGCGCATCGCCGCCATCAAATTCTCTTCCGGCAATCCGGCAAAGGCATTGTACGACAGCAGCGTGCCCCATTTGCCGAGCGCGCCGAGATAGGCGGTGAATTCGGGACCGCAGACGTGATCGAGCACGAGACCGACACCCTCGCCACCCGTCAGCTCGCGGGTGCGCGCAACCACGTCCTCGCGCCGGTAGTAGATGATGTGGTCGGCGCCGTTGGCCTTCGCAAAGGCGGCCTTCTCCTCGGTCGAGACCGTGCCGATGACTTTCATCCCGGCGAGCTTGGCCAACTGCACCAGCGCGGTGCCGACACCGCCGGCAGCCCCGATCACCAGCACGCTTTCGGGCGCGCGCGGATGGCGGCATTCATGCAATAGAGCGTAGGCGACTTGATAGTTCGACAGGCACACCGCGGCTTGCAGATCGACATGATCAGGCAGCGCGTGCACGGCATCCGCGGGTGCAACGACATGGTCGGCGTAGCAGCCGCCGCGCTGGGAGAGATCCCGCGCGCTCAGCAGCACCTTCTGGCCGATCGCAAAGCCCTCGATACCGGGCCCGAGCGCGGAGATGCGGCCGGCGACGTCGTTGCCAGGATTGGCCGGCAGCGGCGGCATCCATTTGTAGACGCCGCGCCGGATCAGCACGTCGGGCTGCCCGACCCCGAACGCCTCGGCCCGGATCTGCACCTGGCCCGCGCCCGGCTCGGGCACCGCAAGCTCGACCACCTCAAGTGCATCCGGCCCACCCGGCTGACGCACCAGCACCGCCCTCATGTCTCGCGCTCCCCAGACCATATTTTCGAAAATCATACCGTTTACGAAAATTATTGCAAGATGGTCGTTGCCGCGGCATCTTGGGCCATCGATTCATTGGCTGAACCATGCCCGACAGCGCCATTCGTCCCCGCAAGGAATTCGGCAAGACCATCGCCGCCGACATCACGCATCGGCTGCGCGAGGAGATCATTGCCTGCGCGCTTGCGCCGGGCGAGCCGCTGCGCTTCGACGTGCTGCGCGAACGGTTCGGGGCGAGCTTCACGACGCTGCGCGAGGCGCTGACAGCACTGGCTGCGGAGGGTCTCGTCGACGCGCAGGAGCAGCGCGGCTTCCGCGTCGCGCCGGTCAGCCGCCAGGATCTGATGGAGATCACCGATGCGCGCGTGCTGGTCGAGGTGGAACTGATCCGCCGCTCGATCGCGCGGGGCGATGACGACTGGGAAATCGCGGTGATCTCCACACTGCATAGATTGAAGCGAATCGAGCAGCGCGACCCCGAACATCCCTTGCGCGATCCCGAGTGGAAGATCGCCCATCGCCAGTTCCACGAGGCGCTGGTGTCGGCGTGCGGCTCGGCGACGCTGCTCGCCATCCGCGCCGAGCTGTTTGACCGCGCCGAGCGCTACCGGCACCTGTCGGCGAATTTCCGGCCGCGCCCGCGCGACAAGGCGGGCGAGCACCAGGCCATCATGCAGGCCGCCATCTCGCGCAATGCCGACCTCGCCGTGCAGCTGATCGAGACGCACATCCGCTCCACCGCCGACAACGTCGCGACCTACGCCGCCCACCTGCTCGACACCGAATAGGCCCGACGCATTTTTGCGGCGGCGGGGTTGCGTCGCGCGCTATTTTCGAAAATAATATATAACATCGAAAATCGAAACCTTCGGGGGCGAAACCATGAAGCTGCTGTCGTTCTTGGACGGAAATCGGGAAAGCTGGGGCGCCGTTGTCGAAAACGGCGTGGTGGATCTCGGCCGCGCCCTGCCCCGATATCCCACGCTCGCGGACTTCCTCGGCAGCGATGACTACGCGAGGCGCGAGGCGCTCGTTGCGGGGCACAAGCCCACGCTGGCACTCGGCGACATCAAATATCTGCCGGTGATCCCGCGCCCCGAGAAGATCGTCTGCGCCGTGCGCAACTATCTCGACCACCACAACGAAGCCGTGGCGTTCGGCATGAAGCGCGAGATCACTGAGTTTCCGCCGATCTTCCTGCGGGTCTGGCGCTCGCAGGTTGCGCACAGCGCGCCGGTGATCCGGCCGAAAGTCTCGGACAATTTCGACTGGGAGGGCGAGCTCGCCGTCGTCATCGGCAAGGGCGGCCGCCACATCAGCCAGGCCGACGCCTGGACTCACGTTGCGGGCTATTCGATCTACAACGACGTCAGCGTGCGCGACTGGCAGCGCCACGCCCAGCAGATCGCCTCGGGCAAGAACTTCGTCGGCACCGGTCCATTCGGGCCGTGGCTGGTCACGCCCGACGAGGTTGGGGATCCCACCAAGCTGAAGCTCGAGACGCGCGTCAACGGCGCGACCGTGCAGTCCTCCGACACCTCGATGCTGATCTTCTCGATCCCGCGGCTGATCGAATATTGCTCGACCATCTTCGACCTCGTGCCCGGCGACGTCATCGCGACAGGCACGCCGGCCGGCGTCGGCTTCACCCGCAAGCCGCCGATGTTCCTTAAAGCCGGCGACGTGGTCGAGGTCGAGATCGAGAATATCGGCGTGCTCCGCAATCCCGTCGTCGACGAGGCGTAAGGCCACTCATGTCCTACGATATTCGTAAGACCGCGCTCGGCGTCGAGACCGTCTGGCACGAGCGCGGCCCGCGGCTGGAGACGCCGCTGCTGGTCGGCACCGCCATCGCGGTGATCCGCAATCCCTTCGCCGGTCGCTACGAGCCCGACCTGATGCCGTTCCAGGCGTCGTTGCGCGAGCTCGGGCGTGAGCTTGCGAGCGGTCTGATCGCGCAGCTCGGCGGCGCCGGGCGCATCGAAGCCTATGGCAAGGGCATCATCGTCGGCGAGGACGGCGAGCTCGAACACGGCGCAGTCTGGCACGAAGCCGGCGGCCACGGCATGCGCGAGGTGCTGGGCCAGCCGAAGGCCATCGTGCCGGCGGCGAAGACGATCGGCGGCCCCGGCACGCGGCTCATGGTTCCACTCGGTCATATTCACGCCGCCTATGTCCGCAGCCATTTCGGCACCGCGGACATGACGCTGTGGGACGCACCCCGGCGCGACGAGATCGCATTCGGCCTCGTGATGGCAACCGGCGGCCGCCCCCACGCACGCATCGGCGGCCTGAAGGCGTCGGAGATCTCCGTGCATGACGGGCAGCGGTGACGGGGCGCCTCAATGCCCCCCACACCGGCAGCGCTCGTAGTCGTGGGGATCGTGGCTGTTGACGATCCTCACGCGATCGCCGTGATCGCGCTTCAGCGCGCGCAGCCGTTCCTGGTTGGCGATCCGCATGCCGCGGTCCATGTCGCCGCGGCGCTGGAAGTAGCCGAGCATCAGCGGCACGCGCGGCGATGCGTCGAGCTGGGCGTGGTGGAAGTAACTGTCGCCGGCGTGCAGCAGCCAGCCGTCGCCTGATCGCACGGCGATGCCGCAATGGCCGAGCGTGTGGCCGGCAAGCGGGATCATCAGGATGTCGGCCTCCTTGTCGCCGAGCGCGCGCACGCCCTTGAAGCCGAACCAGTCCTCGCCGGCTTCACCATAGAATGACCAATGCGGGCCGTGGCTCCACTGTCCCGTGACGTAGCGCCCTTCGGGCGGCGCCGGCTTGCGCAGCACCGCCATGTCGTATTCGGCGCGGTGGACGTGGATCGCGGCGTTGGGAAAGTCGGGCACGCCGCCGGCGTGATCGCGGTCGAGATGTGTCAGCAGCACGTGGCGCACGTCCTTCGGTGAGTAGCCGAGTGCCTTCACCTGCTCGGCCGCCGTCTCCGCAGGATCGAGCCTCGGCGCGGTCTGCCGGACCCAGCGTCGCCCCAGCCGCGCGGGCGCTGCGATGTCGTCGAGACCGATGCCGGTGTCGACCAGAGCGAGCCCGTCATTGGTCTCGATCAGCAGGCAGTGGCAGACCAGGCGGGCGCGCCGGAACAGGCTGCCGCTACCGTTCACCAGGCGGCGGCCGATCGGGCACATCGTGCCGGTGTTGAGATGGTGGATTTTCATCGCGTGTCCTGCCGGTTCATGAGCAGGACGTTCTTGTCATCCTATGATCCATAGGTAAAATATTGAGTATTGATGTTATCTCTAGGCTGTACCTATGGATATCCGCGAGCTTCGCTACTTCGCCGCCGTCTACCGCGAACGCAACCTGACCGCGGCCGCGCGGGCCTGCTTCGTGTCGCAGCCCTCGATCTCGACCGCGATCACCAACCTGGAGGCCGAGCTCGGCACCACGCTGTTCGTCCGGCACAGGAAGGGTGTCGCGCCGACCGCCTCGGCCGAGCAATTTCACGCCCTCGCCCGCCGCATCATCGACGAGACCGATGCCGCGCGCAGCCTGTTCAGGAAGCCGAGCACGAAGACGCATGTCACGCTCGGGCTGATGCGCACGCTCGACGTGCCCCGGACCATCGCGCTGCTGAAGCCGCTGACGGCACGCAGCGACGTTTCGCTCCGGCTCGTCGGCAGCGAGGAGCCCGCCGATGCGCGCATCATCTCCCGGAGCATGCTGCGCAAGGACGAGCAGTTCGTCGCGCTATGGAGCGAGCGCTATGTCGCCGCCCTGCCGCCGTCGCATCCGCTGACGCTGAAGGACAAGCTTCGCACCGCCGATCTCGCCGGCGCGCCGCTGATCGACCGCTGCCATTGCGAGCAGAGCGCGTTCTTCGGCCCCGGCGCCCAGCGGCGCCAGACCGCGGCGATCGCGCAATCGGAAGATTGGGCGATTGCACTGGTCGCCGCAGGCGTCGGAATCGCCATCGTCCCCGAGGGCGTGGCGCGCGGCAACCCCGATGTCGCCGTGCGCGAGATCGAGGTCAAGGTGAAGCGCGAGGTCGGCCTTGCCTATCGCGCGTCAGTGCCGCTCGCGGATGCGTTGAAGGATTTTGTCGGAAAGCTGCAGAAGCAGCGGCGCAGGCCCGATCGGAGCGGACGACGGCCCGGCCCGCGCAAAAAGCTCAGCCCTTCGAGATGACCGCGCGGCCGTAAGGCGGCTGCGCCTGGACCGGCGGATTGGCGGTCTGGGCGGCGAGCTCGCCGATCAGGCGGTCGGCGTCGGCGGCCATGCCGTCGGGCGCCTGGATCACCAGGCGCTCCAGGGCCCAGCGATAGGACGAGACGCGCTGCTCCAGGCACTGCTGCACCCATTGCACGATCAGCGAGTTCTCCTGCATGCGCGCGACGGCATCGTCCTTCTCCCTCGGCGAGAGCGCGGAGACGCGCGCCATGCTGGCGTCGCGCTTCCTGTCGAGGTCGATGACGCGGATCGCGGAAGCGAAGAACGGCTCGAAGCGGGTGATGTCGTTGCGCACGTCTTCCATCAGCTGCGCATAGCGCGAGGAATGCGAGCGGTGCGGCTCGTCGATCAGCGTGCGGCCGTACATGGTGCGGTCGAACACGATCTTCTGCCGCCAGGGCGAGGGCATGGCCTTGTAGTCGCCGAACACGCTCTTCCAGGCGGGACGCGACAGCGGCGGCTCGATCATGGGATAGGCGAGGTCGCGCAGCTGGCGTTCCTCGTCGGTCAGCTGGAATTGCGAAGGCTTCAGGCCGACGCTGCCGGTAACCTCGGTGCCGAGCCAGCGATGCATGTCGTCGCTGCGCATGTCGGCGCGGGTGCGGCCGAAATCGCCACCGCTGCACGCGCCAAGGGTCGCAGCGAGCAGTGCGAGCACGACGGCCGATAGAACGGGCCGGATCTGGCGGATGGTGTCCGGCATTGCACGAAGCCGGATGTCAGCGACGGCGACGACGGCGCCCCGGCGCTGTGCCCTGCTCCGGTCCGCGATCGCCGCTGGTTTCGTCGCTCTCGCGCTCGATGCGGATCACCGGGAGGATCAGAATCGTTCCCATGTCCGCGCGCGGTGTGACGTCCTCCGACGAGCCTACCCGGCGACCGGCCGGAAATTCGATGATGGTCCCCATGTCAGCTCTCTCAATTGCCGCGCGATCAAATACGCTCCTGCAACATGGCGATCATTAAGATCAGCTCATGGTTAACGGGGTGTAAACGTGCCCCTCGGACCGTAGCCGCACGGGCCGGCCCCGCCGTCCCGTTGCGGCACGAAAAGGCCTCAAATTTAAGGATCCGCTTCACGCCTCGTTTTCCTTAACGAGCCTTTAAAGGAACCTGCGCTAGGCTCGCCCCGAGTATCTTTTCCGAGTTGCGTACGCCTCCATGACCAAGTCGCTGTTTCCCGGATTCGACGGGCTGATGAGCCTCTCCCGTCGCGAAGGCGTCGATGTTCGGCCGACGCTGCTGCGCGTGCTGACCGACCTCTATGTCCAGACGCGCGTCCACAGCGACGACGAACAGCGCCAGTTCATCGAGCTTGCGACGCGGCTGATCGACCAGGTCGACGATGCCACGCGCGCTTCCGTCAAGGCCAAGCTCGCGATCTATCCGCAAACGCCCGTTCCGGTGCTGCAGAAGCTCGGGCTGGTCGCCGCCCAGGAAGGCCGCAGGATTCCGCTCGCGCGCGAGATCCCGGTGCCCGCCCCTGCCCCTGCGCCGGTCCGCGCGCCGACCGAGGCCGAGCAGCGCATGGCCGCCAACATGGCGATGCAGCCGAAGGACGCCGCCGAGATCCACGACATGTTCTTCCGCGCCGGTCCTTCCGAGCGCGCGCTGATCCTGCACAATCTGGCGCAAACCCCGCTGAAGGCCGCGCCGCGCATTCCGACCGTGCGTGCCAAGCGCGCGATCCAGATCCTGGAGATGGCGGCGATCGCGGGCGACGTCGAGAACTTCGCCCTCGAGCTCGGCGACAGCCTGATTCTGCCATCGCGCGTTGCAGCCCAGATCGTCGACGATCCCGGCGGCGAAGCGCTCGCCGTCGCCGCGCGCGCGCTCGACATGCCGAGCCCGAACTTCCAGCGCATTTTGCTGTTCTTCAAACCGGCGATCGGCACCTCCGTGAACGAGGTGTACCGGCTGTCGCGGCTCTACGACCGTCTCAGCGACCGCTCGGCGCTGGTGTTGCTGGCCGCCTGGCGCGGCTCGACGCTCGCCGTCACCCGCGCCAAGTACCAGTCGGCACTGCACGACGGCGAACGCCAGCGCGCCCGCGCCGGCGCGAGCCAGACGCGGCCGGGCGTACAGCCCGGCGCGATGCCGCGCCGCACCGGCACCGACGGATCGTCGGAGCGGTAGCGCCAGCCCTGGGGCAGCTTCCGCTCGTGCCCCGGACGCAGCGCAGCACATAGTGATGCGCTGCTGAGCCGGCGCCCATCTCACCGCATCCGTTCATGCCGCTTTCTGGGTCCCGGCTCTGCGCGGCAACGCTGACGCCTCGCCGCTTGTCCGGGACACAGCGAGGCAGCAACTACGTCTTCGCCAATTCCAGGAAATGCCGCCCGGCGCGGTCCTCGGTCTCGACGATCCAGGCGTCCGGATCGAAGCGGATCTCCTTGGTCAGCCGTTCCTCAACGGTGTGCTCCGGCAAGGGTTGCGGCGCGACCGGCACGAAGAAGCGATCGACGGGCCGGCCGTCGTCGTAGGAGGTCTGCGGCGCCGGCGCGTAGAGCATGGCCTGACCGTCGAGCAGCGAGACCTTCACGAAGACCGCCCCCGCCTCCTCGGCGCCACGACGGCGCACCGCGCCGAACACGCCTTCGGCCTGGCAGCGGCGCAGATAGGCCGCGACCCATATGTTGGATTTCAAACGCATGAGTCGGACGATAGGCCAGCGTGGCGCGCGCCGCCAGTCTCAGCTCGTACCCGTCAGACGTTGCGCAGGCCCTGCCCTCCGCGGATCTGGCGTGCGACGAGGTATGACAGCGGAATCGCGAGCGCAAATCCCACAGCCACGGCGTAAGGGATGTTCCTGATGGCGTCGGCGGCGAAACTCGGCACCATCAGCACGACGATCAAACTGACGCCTGCCAGCACTGTACCCAGCATGATCCAGACCAGGACCGAGACCTTGAACATGACACCCTCTCTTCTTCGTTGAAGATGGGCGATCATGATCCCCGAAGCTGGCGGCCGTCATTGATCCCGAGCAAATCGCGCCTGCGGGACGCGGCCTGATCTGCCGGCGCGAGAGCCTGAAGATTGATCCGCCTCAATGACAGCGGACGGCGCGGCTATTCGACGGGATGGCCGATCGCAGCGCCGAGCTCGCGCAGCAGTCGGTCGGACAGCTGACCCGTGACCTGCATCTTGTGCTCGCGCTCGAACTTCTGGATCGCGGACTGGGTTTCGCCGCTCATCGTGCCCGTGATCTTCAGATTGCCGTAGCCATATTCGGACAGCGCACGCTGCACGCCGGCGATGCGCCGTGCGGCGGGGCTCTGCGGTAGGGGAATCGGGGCCGGCGGGCGCATGGCGGATTGCGGCGTCGAGGTCGTCGCCTTGACCAGATTGGTCATGGGATCGTTGGCGCGCGTCGATGCGGTCGCCTCGACCGGTTTCTCCACGGGCTTCTCGGCCGCTCGTTCAGCAGGTTTGGGCTCGGCGCGGAACTCGGTCGCGCGCGGCTCGAGCGGCGAGGTGTCGGCGCCGACGGGGCGCGGACGCGGGAGAGGATTGGGCAGCGACACGGACGACGGCGCGGGAAGATTGATCACGGTGCCGAACATCGGCGCCGGATGCCGCCCGGTCTGCAGGAACAGCGCGTTGGCGACGATCGCACCGATCGCGGCGACGGCGACGAGGCCGGCCAGCGTATCCTTGGGGCTGTGCAGCAGCACGCGCATCACGAGGTTGCGCTCGGTCTCGACATCGACAACCGCGGCCTTGGCACCACGGCGGCGCGGAGCGGCTCCGTCCTTGTTCGACTTCCTAGGCACTTTTCTTCACCAGAGCGGGTTGGTCCTGAGTTTGGTCCTGAGTCTCCTGGCGCAACACCGGCGTCAGGGTCGCGATCTTGCTCTCGCTCGCCTTCTCATCGGCCGGCTTGACTTGCGGCGGCGTGTAGACGAGCGGCAGCCTGACCGTGACGGCGGTGCCCTCGCCCAGCTTGCTTTGTACCGTCAATTCGCCGAGATGCAACGCCACGAGGCTCTTCACGATCGAAAGTCCGAGGCCGGTGCCTTCGTGACGGCGCTGATAGGTCTTGCCCGCCTGGAAGAACGGCGCACCGATGCGCTTGAGGTCGTCGGGCGCAATGCCGACGCCGGTGTCGCTGATGCGCAGCGTCAGCTGCGATCCGGTCACCGCAGCGGAAACGGAAACCTGGCCGCCGCGCTCGGTGAACTTGATGGCGTTGGCGACGAGATTGAGCACGATCTGCTTGAAGGCCCTGGGATCGCCGGTCATGACCGGCAAGTCCTGCGGCGCGTCGGTGATGAGGTCGATGCCGTTCTCCCGCGCCTTCAACGCCAGCAGATTGCAGCAATGCAAGAGCGAGGCGCGCGGCGCGAACGGCTCGGACGCGATCTCGAAATTGCCCGATTCCATCTTCGACATGTCCAGGATGCCGTTGACGACCGACAGCAGATGCTGGCCGGATGCGTTGATGAGCTCCGCATATTCCTTGCGCTGGGCCGCACCCAGCATCAAGGTCTGCTCCTGCGCGATCATCTCGGAGAAGCCGATGATGGCGTTGAGCGGCGTCCGCAGCTCGTGGCTCATGGTGGCGAGGAAGCGCGTCTTGGCGGCGTCGGCGGCTTCAGCGGCGCTGCGTGCCTGCTCCAGCGCCTGCTCGGACAGCTTGTGGTCGGTGACGTCGCGCATCACGGCGACGACTTCGGCCTCGCCCGAGACGTCGCGTCCCGTCTGCGGATCGAGCGGCCGGCAGCGCATCTCGACCCAGAGAAAATCGATCTGACTGCGCTCGGAACCGTCAGGCTCACGCCGCAGCCGGAACTCGACGCTGCGCACGTCTCCGCGTGCGGCATCGGACAGCGCGGTGAGATAGGCCGGGCGATCGGCGACATGGACGCGGTCGAACAGGCCATGACCGAGCAGTTGCGCCACTGATATGCCGAGCATGGCTTCCGCCGCCGGCGAGATGAACTGGACCGCACCGTTGCGCTGATGCCGCGAGACGACGTCGCTCATGTTGCGCGCCAGCAGGCGGTAACGCTCCTCCTCGCGCGACAGCAGCCCCACGCTGGTGCGCGCGAGCGATTCCGCGCCGAAGGCGAGGCCCGCGGCATAGAGCGTTGCCGAGGCGACGCCGAATGCCATCAGCACGCCGCGTTCTGCGGCGCTGGTGTCTGCGGAGGGGAGCCAGCCGAGCTGGCTGCCGAGAATCAGCAGTCCCGCGCAGGACAACGCGAGCAAGGACGCGAAGGCGGCGACGCGGCGCGAGGCCGACAGCGCGGCCTCGAGGGGAACCACGACCAGCCAGACCGCAGCGAATGAGTCGATGCCGCCCGTGGAACCCGCGACCGCCATGATCAGGCCGGCCAGCGCCAGCGACGACAGCACATGCGCGCCTTCATAGCGGCCGGTGCGTGACAGGAACCAGGACAACAGGATCGGGGCGATCAGCCATGCGAAAGCGGCGACCTCGACCGCATTCGGCGCGCCGCGCATGGCGAGATAGACCGGGAATGCGGCAAAGGCGGCCAGGCTGCCGAGCAGCCGCGGCGCCATGAAGGCACGATGGCGCGCTCGCATCAGCGCATCGTAACGCGCGGAGGGATGCAGCAGCGCATCGAGACAATCGCGGATGATACTCAAAACTGTCACGGGTCTCGCGCTTCGGCTCAATCGTCTTGATGAAGACGCGCCGGAACGCCTCCTTGTCGTTGAGCCACCGTGTCAGAGCGACCTTAAACGAGTGCTAAGGCGGCGCGGCGTGCGGCCGGACGCCGGGACATCGCGGGGCTTTTTAGACGATTTGACGGCGTCTTCGGCGAGGATGGTGAACACAGGGTTTCACCGTCCTTTTCATGGTTTCGAATTGGTGGACATGCATGCCAGCAGAATCACGGGAGCCGGCGTCAATCGAAAATTTACGACACCTTCGATCGCGAAGATTTTTGCGTAAGTTTTCCGCGAATTAAGCTCAAGGCAATCACTTGCGATTTATCGAGAGTTGCTAGGTCCGACTTCCGCGGAGATCGCCGCGGACGGGATCGAACGTACAGGTCGCGAAGATGCGCTTTCTGCTCCGCATCACATTCTGGCTCGGGCTGGTGCTGGTGCTCCTGCCCAGGGACAAGACACCCGAATCGGAGAAGCTGCCGCAGATCGGCGCCGCCGACGCGGTGCAGGCTGCGACCGCGGCCGTCTCCGACATGACCCAGTTCTGCAAACGCCAGCCGGCGGCCTGCGAGGTCGGCGGACAGGCCGCGACCATCATCGGCCAGCGCGCCCAGGACGGCGCGCGCAAGATCTACCAGATCATCAACGACAAGAAAGAGCAGATCGGAAACGAGAAGAACGACAAGCCCGACAAGAAGGCGCCCGACCATACCGGCTCGATCGCGATGGTCGGCGAAGGCGAGGCCATTTCGAGCGAAGCGCCGCGTGACACGCTGAGCCAGGACGACCTCGCGCTGGAATGGCGCGGCCCGCAGCCGGCGAATTAGCCCCCAAACCCTATCGATTTCGGCGCCTCGCATCCCTATATTAGCGGGAAGCGGGAACCTTGGGCCGACATGACGACGATCGACGAAATCAGGGACAATTTCGAGCTTCTGGACGAGTGGGACGACCGCTACCGGTACGTCATCGAGCTCGGTCGTACCCTGGAACCGATGCCCGAGGCCGAGCACTCCGCTGAGAACAAGGTCAACGGCTGCGTCAGCCAGGTCTGGCTGCAGAAGCTGGTCGACCGCAGCAAGGGCGCACCGATCCTGAGCTATCGCGGCGACAGCGACGCACATATCGTGCGTGGGCTGGTGGCCATCGTGCTCTCGCTCTATTCGGGCCGCACGCCGCAGGAGATTCTCGATACCGACGCGATCGCCGTGTTCAACGAGTTCGGCTTTCGCGATCACCTGACGCCGCAGCGCTCCAACGGCCTGCGCTCTATGATCGAGCGCATCAAGACCGACGCGAAAGAGGCGCTCGCGGAAGCGTCGTAGAAAACGCTTCTCGGGTGGGGAGCGCGCGCATCCAGCCAAGCAGTCGACCGCGGTAGGGTGGGCAAAGCGCAGCGTGCCCACGTTCTGAGTGATCGGAGAATATTCGTGGGCACGGCGCAAGAGCGCCTTTGCCCACCCTACGAGATCCAGCGCGCGGCTCTACTTCCCCTTCTTCCGCTGCTGCTGACCCAAACCCATCTGCTTGGCGAGCTGCGAGCGCGCCACCGCATAGTTCGGCGCGACCATGGGATAGTCGGCCGGCAGGCCCCATTTCTCGCGGTACTGCTCCGGCGTCATGTTGTACTGCGTGCGCAGATGCCGCTTCAGCGACTTGAAGCGTTTGCCGTCTTCCAGACAGACCAGATAATCGGGCGCGATCGACTTCTTCAGCGACACCGCCGGCTTCGCCGGCTCGAGCGGCGCGGACTCCGTGCGGCCCGAGGACACCCGCACCAGGGCGCCATGCACCTGGCTGATCAGGTTCGGAATCTCCGCGGCCGGCGTCGGATTGTTGCTGAGATAAGCCGACACGATGCCCGCCGTCAGCTCGATGAAATTCTTAGCCCCCGCGTCCGACATGGGCCCGCCCCTCGCTCCACCTTGCGCCTCTCGGGATAGACGACGCTCAACTATTCCGTGTCAACAATACGTTCGGCTGAAATAAGACGGCCAGCGAATACGAGTGGACATCGACGAAACAAGTCATGACCGCGCGCCAACGCGCGGGCTCAACCCCGCTGGTCGAGATGGGTGCGCAGCTCGTCGATCGAGGCAAAGCGCATCATGCCCTCCGGCATCTGCGCTTCGATCGAGCCGTCGGAATAGAGCGAATAGGCCATGCCGTCGACGACGCCTGATTTGAGCACGGTCACGGGCGGCTGCTCGGCCTGGGGCGGCGGGGGCGGCGGAGGTCCAGGCGGCGGCGGAGGTTCGGGAGCAGGCGGCGGTGCGGCCTCCGCAAAGGTCGATGGCGAGCGCGGCGGCGCCGACGGGCGACGCAAGGCGGCCGGCGGTTCCGGCGTGCGCATGCGGTCCGGCTTCGGCCACGCATCGTCAAAGCTTGCAGGCGGAGCGTCCAGGACTTCACTCGGCTCCGCAGGTAGCTGTGGCGGCGCACCCTCGGTGGCCTTCGCCTCCGCGCGCTCGCGCTCCTTGCGCGAGGTCGAAGCGAACAGCAAATTGCGCCGGCGCGGCGCGTCAGGTGCTGCCGGCGGCGTCGGAGCCTCCGGCTCCGGCGGCACCTCGACACGCGGACGCTCGCGCGCAGCAGCTTCACCCTGCCATGGCGGCGGACCTCCGGCCGGTGGTGGTGGCGGCGGCGCCGGCTCCATCCTGGTCTCGCTCCTTGCCGCTGCGGACGGCATCAGCTCAGGCGCAGCAGCGCCTGATCCAGCAAGCCCCGGCAACACGGGCCTGACCCGCACTTCGGAGGGCGCGCCCGCCAGCCGGCCCGCAATGGCCTTCAGCTCCATGACCACGACACGGAGGCCGACCAGTAACATCCCGGAGCAGACGCCGATGGTGCCTGAGATTATGAGGGGGCTGCCGAGGCTGAACTCCCTGACGGAGAAGCCAAACAGGATCGAAAGGAAGCCCGCCACGACGGCGAAAACCCCTGCGATCAACAGTGCCAAGGTCATCGAACTCACCCCCGGCCGCACATCCACACGCGACCCGTCACACACGATACCGTCATACGGTGTTCCACGCCAACGGCCAATTGCAGGCAGCGTTCCTAAGAGGAAGGAAATCAGGGACTTATTCACATTCCCTTCAGCTACGGCCCGCTACTGCTGGTTCGTGCTCGAAATCCGGAATTGCTGCGTCGCATCAGGAATTTAGCCATAATGCCCAATTACTTGGTAATGGAACTGCGCTATAGGGAGTCCGGGGAGCAGGCCCGCGCGCACCAGCGGGGCCAAGAGGGGATTCCGGGGCACCGATAGCCATGACATCCATCACGACTTCGGCGATCGACACGCCTCAGCGGCGCTCGGTCGAACGGACTTGCGACGATCTCGCCATGCTGGTGCTGGCTGCGGTCACCGTCGTTGCAGGCCTGACGTTCCGCGATTACGGCCTTGGTTGGGACGACTACACCCACGCCGAATATGCCGATCTGCTGCTGCGCATGTTCGGTTCCGGCTTCAAGGACACCGCGGCGCTCTCCTTCGCAAATCTCTACATGTATGGCGGCGGCTTCGACATGGTCGCGGCCCTCCTGCACAAGATCATTCCGCTCGAATTGTTCGAAACGAGACGTTTGCTCGGCGCCATTGTCGGCGTGATCGGACTTGCAGTGACCTGGCGCCTCGCACGCCGCATCGGCGGGCCGCTGGCCGGTCTTGCCGCGCTCCTGCTGCTCGCGCTGTGCCCGATCTTCTACGGCCACATGTTCATGAACCCGAAGGACGCACCCTTCGCGGTAGCCATGATCATCCTGATGCTCGGCCTCGTCCGCCTCGCCGAGGAATATCCGCAGCCGTCGCCGCGCACGATCCTCATCGTCGGCTTGGGGGCCGGTCTTTCGCTCGGCTGCCGCGTTCTCGGCGGGCTCGCGCTGGTCTACGCCATGCTCGGCTTCATCCCGCTGTTCCTGGAGGAGCTGCGCACCGAGGGTCTTCGCGAGTCGGTGCGCCGCTTCGCCCACGTCGTCTATGTGCTGCTGCCCGGCCTCGTGTTCGGCTACCTCGTGATGGGCCTGATCTGGCCCTGGTCGATCATGGAGCCCGGCAATCCGTTCGAGGCGCTCACCTACTTCTCGCATTTCTTCGAGAAGCCGTGGAAGGAGATGTTCGACGGCGCGATCGTGTCGGTGCCGGACATGCCCTGGTCCTATCTGCCGACGCTGTTCGCACTGCAGCTGCCCGAGGTGCTGCTGGTGCTGATGGGCGGCGCGGTGTTCAGCACCTTCGCCATGCTGCCGCGAAGCGAGGTTCCCGCACGGCGCAAGACCATCATGCTGATGCTGACGCTGGCGGCGACCCTGCCGCTGGCGATCGCGATGGTGAAGCGGCCGGCGCTGTACAACGGCATCCGCCATTTCGTCTTCGTGATTCCGCCGATGGCGGTGCTCGGTGGCGTCGCGTTCGCCTGGGCCATGGAGCGCCTGCGCGCCAATCACCGCACCTGGCAGCCGGTCGTGCTCGCCACCTTCTGCTTCGGCCTTGCGCTCTCGCTCGCCGAGATGATCCGCCTGCATCCCTATCAATACACGCACTTCAACCACATCGCCGGCACCGTGCGCGGCGCCGACGACCGTTTCATGCTGGACTATTGGGGCCTCGCGCTGAAGCAGGCCTCCGATGAGCTGCGCGAGCAGCTGGTCGAACGCCAGGAAGTGCCGCCGGCTGGCCGCAAATGGAAGGTCGCGGTGTGCGGTCCGCAGCGTCCGGCACAGGTCGCGCTCGGCCCCGATTTCACCATCGGCTGGGATTCCAACGCGGCTGATTTCGCCATGACGCTCGGCGAATTCTACTGCAAGGGCCTGACCGCGCCCGTCATGGTCGAGATCAAGCGCGACGACGTGGTGTTTGCCCGCGTCTACGACATCCGCGGCCGCAGCATTTCCAGCCTGCTGTCGATCCCTGCGCCGTAAGATCCGCCCGCCTTGTAGCCCGGATGGAGCGCAGCGAAATCCGGGGACAGCGGCCCCGCATTCCGCGGAGTCTGTCATCGGGCAGCGCTTCGCGCCGACCCGTTGGCTCCATGCAGGCTACGCTGAACTGCCGCGCTCCTGACGCGCCTTGCCGCTCGCGGTGAGCGGTACTAGGCTCCCTCCCCGCAACAACGATGTTCGGAGAGACAAGCCATGTCGCCAGCGGAAGCGCGCCTGAAGGAAGTGCCGTCTGACATGACGGAGGCCGAGTGGCAGCAACGGGTCGATCTCGCCGCCTGCTATCGCTTGGTCGCGCTGTATGGCTGGGACGATCTGGTCGACACCCACATCTCCGCGCGCGTCCCCGGCCCAGATCATCACTTCCTGATCAACCCCTATGGGCTGATGTTCGACGAGATCACCGCATCCAGCCTCGTCAAGGTCGACCTGCACGGCAACCAGCTCTCCGAGAGCGAGTACAGCATCAACCCGGCCGGCTTCACCATTCACTCGGCGATCCACGAGGTGCGCGAGGATGCGATCTGCGTGCTGCATCTCCACACGCTCGACGGCACCGCGGTGTCGAGCTCAGCCGAGGGCCTGTTGCCGCTGAACCAGACCGCCCAGCTCGTCACCCACGATCTTGCCTATCACGACTATGAAGGCATCGCTCTGGACCACGACGAGCGGCCGCGCCTGCAGAAGGATCTCGGCGACCACAACCACATGCTGCTGCGCAATCACGGCACGCTGACGGTCGGCCGCTCGGTCGCCTCCGCCTTCGAGCGCATGTACCATCTGGAGCGCGCCTGCTCGATGCAGGTCCGCACGCGCGCGCTCGGCACGCCAGTCTATCCGGTGGAGGAGATCGCGATCGAGAAGAACACCGAGCTGCTCGCCAACCGCGACCGCGCCGAGCTGCGCGCCACCAACCTCGTCTGGCCCCCCTTGCTACGCAAGCTCGACCGCGAGCTGCCGGGCTACCGGTCTTGAGATTTTCGGGGTTTCGTGTAAGGTAGATGCCAACTACCTCTGCACGTCATGGAATGAAACGCCGCCCAATTCCGGGCGGCGTTTTTATTTGGGCCGCCGGTCTCTCCGCTCGTCATTGCGAGGAGCTCGCGACAAATTGCGAAGCAATTTGCGCAGGCGACGAAGCAATCCAGACTGATTCCGCGGCGAGATTCCTGGATTGCTTCGCTACGCTCGCAATGACGGGCATAGGTCTCGTAGGGCGGGCAAAGCGAAACGTGCCCACGTTCTTCCGCAATCATTGAGAAGTGGTGGGCACGGCGCTTTGCGCCTTTGCCCACCTTACGGCACTGTGGCTACTTCACCTCCGCCAGCGCCGCGAGGATGCGCGCCCAGGAGCGGATGCCCTTCTGGAAACTGCGCAGGTCATACTTCTCGTTCGGCGAATGGATGTTGTCGTCGTCGAGGCCGAAGCCGACCAGCAGCGAGTCCAGACCGAGCGTGCGCTTGAAGTCGGCGACGATCGGGATCGAGGCGCCGGAGCCCATCAGCACGGTCTCCTTGCCCCATTCCTCCGTGAGCGCTTTGCTGGCGGCGGCGAGCGGCTTCATGTTCCAGTCGAGCGCGACCGCGGGCGCGGCGGAGTGGTCGCCGAACTCGACCTTGCAGTCGCCGGGAAGGCGCGCGGTCACGTAGTCGCGGAACGCCTTGCGGATCTTCTGTGGGTCCTGCCCTTCGACCAGGCGGAACGAGACCTTGGCGGAAGCATGCGAGGGGATCACGGTCTTGGAGCCCTCGCCGATATAGCCGCCCCAGATGCCGTTGACGTCGCAGGTCGGGCGCGACGAAGCCTGCTCGATCAGGAGCCGCCCCTTCTCGCCGGCGGGGATCGACAGGCCGATCGGCTTCAGGAACATCTCCGGCGTCAGATTGAGCTTCTTCCACTGCTCGAGGATGTCGGGCGGCAGATCCTTCACCCCGTCGTAGAAGCCAGGAATGGTGATGCGGTTGTCGTCGTCGAACAGGCCGCCCAGAATCTTCGTCAGCACCCGGATCGGGTTGATCGCGCTGCCGCCGAACACGCCGGAATGCAGATCGCGGTTGGCGGCGGTGATCTTCAGCTCTTCATAGAGCAGGCCACGCAGCGAGGTCGTGATCGCCGGCGTGTTGCGGTCCCACATGCCGGTGTCGCAGACCAGCACGTAGTCCGCCCTGAACTCGTCCTTGTTGGCCTCGATGAAGGGCACGAAATTCTTCGAACCGACCTCCTCCTCGCCTTCGATCAGGAAGGTGACGTCGATCGGCAGCGAGCCCGTCACCTTCTTCCAGGCGCGGCAGGCCTCGACGAAGGTCATCACCTGGCCCTTGTCGTCCTCGGCGCCGCGCGCGACGATGATCTTGCGGCCGTCGGCATGGTCGGTCACCACGGGCTCGAACGGGGGACGGTGCCAGAGATCGAGCGGATCGACCGGCTGCACGTCGTAGTGGCCGTAGAAGATCACATGCGGCCGTCCGCCGGCGCCGGTCTTGCCGACGATGGCGGGATGGCCCGCGGTCGGCCTCACCTCGGTTGTGACACCGAGGCTTGCGATGTCCTTGGCAAGATGCTCCGCCGCCGCCTTGCAATCTCCGGCAAAGGCTGGATCCGCGGAGATCGACTTGATCCGCAGCAGCGCGAACAGGCGCTCCAGGCTGTTGTCGAAATCCTTGTCGATGTGATCGAGCACGGATTGAAGCTGCGCATTGGCCATGGTCGGATTCCTGACGTTTGAGACTTAAGTCGGCTTCTCGAGATCTGCGGGTTTTAACCCCGTCGCAGGCTGGGTACCAGCCGCAACCGGCGGATGGCGGATGTGCCATGCAAGGCAACCTGCAAGCACGGCGGTCGCGAGCAAATTATTGCCCCACGCCTGGAGGACCGTCGGAAACCACGGCAGCGCCAGCAGCAGGAGAATGCCGGCCGCGCCGAGTGCGAGCCAGGTTCCGAGGCGCACCTTCGCCCGCTCGTCGAAGGCGGCGCGATGCATCAGCACCGTCATCGGGAAGAACAGCCACATGAAGTAGTATTGCCGTGCCAGGGGCGAGGCCACGGTGATCAGGCAGAGCAGGATGCCGAGCTCCTCGGCATCGGAGCGCGCCGTTCGCCGCGCTTGCCGCGGCATGACCGCGAGGAAGCCGAGCCCGAGCAAGGCCGACACCGCCAGCACGATCCAGTTCGCCGTGCCGTAGTCGACGGCGATGACATTCATCGTGCGCGGCGGCTTCTTGGGGTTGTCCTGATTGTAGTTTATCGGACGAACCAGTCGGTGCGTGACGGCGATCAGGGATTGGTTGACCCACGACCAGTTCTGCTCGTCGCGCTGGCCGAAGCCTTTTTCCGAGCTCGTTCCGACCATGCCCTGATACCAGACCGCCAGTTCGGCCGCGTTGCGCTCGAAGCCGCGGATCGGCGCCGGCACGAGGTAGAGAAGGATGCCGGTGAAAGCGATCATGCTGGCGGCAGCCGTCCACTTCCGACGCCAGAGCAGATAGGGCAGCACCGCGATGGGAAACACTTTGATAGCCGTGGCGAGCGCGAACACGAAGCCGGCGAGCCATGACCGTTGATGCCGCAGGCTCCAGAAGGCGAACAGCACCATCGCCAGCAGGACGAGGTTGGGCTGGCCGAGGTCGAACATGTCGAACACCAAGGGCACGGTGACGACAGCGGGCAGCGCTTCCAGCCAGGGACCCGGCTTGCGGTCCGAGCCGGTCATGACGTGGGAGAGCGTTCCGGTGTACCACCACGCCAGGGCATTCAGGATCGACAGGACGACGTAAAGCGGGATCTTGCCGAACCAGCTCGGGATCGCCAGCAGGATCGCCGGAGGCGGCGGATAGATGTAGTCGAAATATTCGACGGCCGTGGCGGGATAGAGCGGCTGTCCGTGCAGGACCTGCTGCCCGGCCCAGTACCACAGGGGGTAGTCCTTGGTCTTGCCGCTGCCGAAGATCTCGGGGACGAGCACGTCGGCGGTGAGCAGGACGCAGCAGAACAGAAACAGCAGGTCCAGCGGCGCGCGCAACGACAGGCGTCTTGGCGCGTCAGGCTTGGCGAGCGGGGCGAGCGAGGTCACGGACGGGTCCTGTTCGGCGACGAACAGGACGTAGCAGACCGGCGCAGGCTTGGAGAGCCCCTCACCCGAAATTGTAGCGGTGGTGGCCTGCCTACCGCCGCAGCAGACCGCCGAGCGCACCGCGCACCAGGGTGCGGCCGATCGAGCCGCCGAGCTGGCCGCCGAGCGATTTGCCGATATTGGCCGCCATGCCGCCGATCACCTGGTTGGTGACCGATCGCGTCACGTCGCGCGCAATGACCTGTCCGGTCGACAGGCGGCCGCGTTTGACGTTGGTGCCGAACACGGTGCCGACGATCGAGCCGATCTGGCCGAGAAGGCCGCCGCCGCTTCCGTCCCCTGAGCCGTCGGCGGTCGCCGCCGTGCCGGCGATGCGCTTCTGGATCATCTCGTAGGCGGACTCGGCATCGACCGCGGTGTCGTATTTGCCCTTCACCGGGCTCGCAGCCAAGATCGCCTTGCGCTCGTCCGGCGTGATCGGCCCGATGCGCGCCGATGGCGGTCGGATCATCACGCGCTCGACCATGGCCGGCGTGCCGTTGCCTTCGAGGAAGGACACCAGCGCCTCGCCCTTGCCGAGCTCCATGATCACCTTGGCGGTGTCGAGTTTCGGGTTGGGCCGGAAGGTCTGGGCCGCAGCCGCGACCGCCTTCTGGTCGCGCGGCGTGAAGGCGCGCAGCGCGTGCTGCACCCGGTTGCCGAGCTGGCCGAGCACGCGATCGGGCACGTCGATCGGGTTCTGCGTCACGAAATAGACGCCGACGCCCTTGGAGCGGATCAGGCGAACCACCTGCTCGATCTTGTCCATCAGCGCCTTGGGCGCGTCGTTGAACAGCAGATGCGCCTCGTCGAAGAAGAACACCAGCTTCGGCTTGGGCAGGTCGCCGGCCTCGGGCAGCTCCTCGAACAGCTCCGACAGCATCCAGAGCAGGAATGTCGCGTAAAGCCTAGGACTCTGCAGCAGCTTGTCGGCGACCAGGATGTTGACCATGCCGCGGCCATCGCGGTCGGTCTTCATGAAGTCCTTCAGCGTCAGCGCCGGCTCGCCGAAGAATTTGGTGGCGCCCTGGTTCTCCAGCACCAGAAGCTGGCGCTGGATGGTGCCGACGGTGGCCTTGGTGACGTTGCCGAACCCTTGCGCAGCCTTGCGGATGGCGGCGAGCGGATCCTCCTCCGCATCCGCCCCCTTCTTCCCGCTATCGGGGACGATGGCATCGAGCAGCGCGCGCAAATCCTTCATATCGATGAGGGTCAAGCCGGCGTCGTCGGCGACGCGGAAAGCGACGTTGAGCACGCCTTCCTGCACATCGTTCAGGTCGAGCATGCGCGCGAGCAGAAGCGGCCCCATTTCCGTGACGGTCGCGCGCACCGGATGACCCTGCTCGCCGAACACGTCCCAGAACACCGTCGAGAACTGGTCAGGCTGGAAATTCAGCCCCATCGCGGTGGCGCGCTTGACGATGAAGTCTTTGGCTTCGCCGACCTCGGAGATGCCGGAGAGGTCGCCCTTGATGTCTGCGGCGAAGACCGGAACACCGGCGCGCGCAAATCCTTCCGCCATCACCTGCAGCGTCACGGTCTTGCCGGTTCCGGTTGCACCCGTGACGAGACCATGGCGATTGGCGAGCGCCAGCGTCAGCCAGGCCTGCTCGTCTCCCTTGCCGACGAAGATCTTGTCATCGGTATCGCCGAGCTTGCTGTCCTGTGCGGTCATTATTCTCTCTGATCTCTTCTTGCCGGGTTTCGGTTACCGAAACTCGAATGCTCCAGTTCCGTAGTTTAACGCATGTCGCCTACCGATTAAAACGGTTCAACGCGCTTCCGCGCATGCGACATTGTCGGAAACAGACGGACGGTATCAGCCGAAAGTAGGAACGAGCTGTTCGCAACGCGGCAATTTTTCGCCGATTCCATCTCCGCTCTTGCACCGCTGCAACACTTTTTGCGTGTTCGAAGATGAATCGCGACGACGATTGCGTTCATCGCTTGAATTTCACATCACACCGGCTCAAGATCATTTTCGAAAGAAATACTCCGGCATGCAAACCGGCTGAGGGGCGGGCTTTATGGACGAGCTGATCGGGCGGCTGGCGACAAACGCCAGCATAGATAGTGCTGTCGCTGAAAAGACCGTCGGCATTATCCTGGGCTTCCTCCGCAATGAGGGTCCCTCCGACAGCGTGCAGGCCCTGATCGATCAGATTCCCGGAGCGGAAGCCGCAATCGAGGCATCCAGGAGCGGCGGCGGACTGTCGCGGCTGATGGGCGGCGGCCTGATGGCGGTCGGCACGCGCCTGATGGGTCTCGGGCTCGGCATGTCCGAGATTCAAAACGTCGCCCGTGAACTTTTCCGCTACGGCCGAGACAAAATCGGAGCAGATCAGATGGGCAAGATCATTGCGGGGACGCCGGGCCTCAGCCAGTTCGCCTGAAGCTGTCGCATTTCACATCGAGTACCATGACATATCCCATCTCCGAGATTGAGGGCCTGTCGGTCTTTGCCGCCAACAAGTTGAAGGCGCAGGGCATCCGCACCACCGATGCGCTGCTCGAGGCGGCCGGCACGGTGAAGGGCCGCAAGGCGCTCTCCGCAAAGACCGGCATCAGCGAGCAATTGCTGCTGGAATGGGCCAACGTGTCCGACTACATGCGCATCCCCGGCATGGGCCGCGCCAAGGTCGGCCTGGTCCGCGCCGCCGGCGTCACCACCGTGCGCGAGCTCGCCTATCGGAATCCGGCAAGGCTCGCCCAGAGCATGCGCGACGCCAACGAGAAGAAGAAGCTGCTGCGCATCCTGCCCACCGAGAAGTCGGTCGGCGACATCATCGCCAAGGCGAAGAAGCTGCAGCCGAAGATCACGTATTAGATTGCGCTTTCCGCATACGGATTCAGCCACGCCACCCTGGGTGTCGTCCCGGCGAACGCCGGGACCCATAGCCACAGAGAGTGGTTTGGCGAAGACCAGTCGTTCGGTACCGCAACTTTCCGCATCGATGGATTCCGCGGTATGGGTCCCGGCGCCCCGTGCGCAATTGCGCACTAGGCCGGGACGACAGCTGGGGTGCCGCACGAACGGCCATAATATCGACATTGCCCGCTTTCGCGGGCAATGACAGCGGGGCGTTGGCCTTGAACTCGCCCTCCCCGACCGCTAAAGCCACCCGCATGAATGCCTCGCCCTCCAAAACCGTCCCGCCGGCCGGCTCGGCCAGGCCGGATGCGCTGCGGACATTGCTGGAACGGCCGCTTCCCGCGGTGATGGGCGTGCTCAACATCACCCCGGACTCCTTTTCCGATGGCGGCGAGTTCATCGCGCCCGAGCAGGCGCTCGCGCGGGCGCGGGCGATGGTCGAGGCCGGCGTCGACATCATCGACATCGGCGCGGAATCAACCCGGCCCTACAAGGGCGCAAAGCCTGTGACGGCGGGCGACGAGCTTGCCCGGCTGAAGCCGGTGCTCGCAGGCGTGGTGGCCCTCGGCGTGCCGGTCTCGATCGACAGCATGAAGGCGGAGGTGGTGGCCTACGCGCTCGACCAGGGCGCGGCGATCGCCAATGATGTCTGGGGCCTGCAACGCGACCCCGCGATGGCGCCGCTGGTGGCCGCAAGAGGCGTCCCCGTCATCGTCATGCACAACCGCGACGATGCAGATCCTGCCATCGACATCATCACGGACATGAAGACGTTCTTCCTGCGCTCGCTGGATATCGCCGCAAAGGCCGGCATCGCGCGCGACAGGATCGTGCTCGATCCCGGCATCGGCTTCGGCAAGACCGCCGAGCAGAGCATGACCGCGCTGGCGCGCCTGCGCGAATTCGAGATGTTCGGCCTGCCGATCCTGGTCGGCGCCTCGCGAAAGCGCTTCATCGCCTCGGTGTCGCCGTCGGAGCCGAAGGAGCGGCTCGCCGGCTCGATCGCCGCGCACCTGATCGCCGCGCAGCGCGGCGCCAGGATCATCCGGACCCATGACGTCGCCGAGACCCTGCAGGCGCTGCTTGTGGCGAACGCAATCGAGGGCAAGCAATGACCGATACGATCTTCGTCACCGGCCTGTCGATCCACGCCCGCCACGGCGTGATGGATCACGAGACCGAAGTCGGCCAGCGCTTCGTCATCGACCTCGAGCTCTATACCGATTTGTCGGAGCCCTCGCGCAGCGACCGCCTCTCCGACACCGTGTCCTATGCCGACGTCGTGGCGACCACGACGGCCGCGTTCAAGAACACCAATTACAAGCTGCTGGAGCGCGCGGCCGGCGCGGTCGCCGACGCCATCCTGTCGCACTTTCCGCGCATCCGCGCCGTGAAGATCACCGTACACAAGCCGCATGCGCCGATCGCGGCGATCTTCGACGACGTCGGCATCATGCTGACGCGCTCGCGGCATCCCTGATGGCGAGCGTGCTGATCGCACTCGGCGGCAATGTCGGCGATGTCCGCACGACGTTCCGCAAGGCGATCGCCCATATCTGCGGCATGGCGCAAGGCGCCCTGATCGCGCGCTCCTCGGACTATGCCACACCGCCCTGGGGCGACGAGGACCAGGATCCCTTCATCAATGCCTGCATCGAGATCGAGACCGACCTCGATCCGCACGCGCTGCTGTTCGTGCTGCAGAAGGTCGAGCAGAAATTCGGCCGCACAAGGCACAAGGATCGGCGCTGGGGGCCGCGCACGCTCGACCTCGACATGATCGCCTATGACGACGTCTCCTTGCAGAAGCCGGACCTGACCTTGCCGCATCCGCGCCTGTTCGAGCGCGCCTTCGTGCTGGTGCCGCTGGCAGAAATAGCGCCCGACCGCGTCATTTCCGGCATTCGTGTGCGTGACGGGCTCGCCAGCGTCTCGACGCAAGGCATTGAGCGGCTTCCGGATACCGGTTAACCAAAATCGACCGTTTGCAGGGACGGCCCGCCGTGGCAAATTCGCCCCGCGAATAACGATACGTTTGGGAGCCCTTGGCCGTATGACCTCCGTGACTGACGACCCGAAGCTGGCGGCCGATTTTCCCCAAGCAACCGTCGAGGACTGGCGCAAGCTGGTCGACGGCGTGCTCAAGGGCGCGCCGTTCGAGAAGCTGGTCGGCAAGACTTATGACGGGCTCAAGATCGATCCGCTCTATCCGCGCGCCAAGGCTGTCGCGCCCGTGGTGGGGCGAGCGGCCGCGGCGCCGTGGCAAATCGTGCAGCGGATCGACCATCCCGATGCGGCGCTCGCGAATGCGCAGGCGTTGCAGGATCTGGAGAACGGCGCGACCGGGCTCGCGCTGGTGTTCGCCGGTGCCAATGGCGCGCGCGGTTTCGGCCTGGAACCTTCGGCCGAGGCGGTCGCAAAAGTCCTGAAGGACATCCATCTCGACGCCGACATCGGCATCGAGCTCGAGATCGGTCCGCAGTCGCGGATGGCCGCGATCCACGTCGCGGAATATGTGAAGAGCAAGGGTCTCGATCCCGCCGCCTGCAACATCCGCTTCGGCCTCGATCCGCTCGCGGCCGGCGCGGTGTGGGGCCACAGCCCCTATACCTGGGACGAAATCGCCCCCGCGATCACAGGCGCCATCAAGGGCCTTGCCGGGCTCGGCTTCAAGGGGCCGTTCGCTTCCGCCGACGGACGCGTGATCCACGATGCCGGCGGCTCCGAGGTGCAAGAGCTTTCCTTCGTCCTCGCCTGCGGCGTCGCCTACTTGCGCGCGATCGAAGGCGCCGGCATTCCGCTGGAAGCCGCGCAAGGCATGGTCTATGCGCGGCTTGCCGCCGATGCCGACCAGTTCCTGACCATGGCCAAATTCCGCGCACTGCGGCTGTTGTGGGCGCGGATCGAGACCGCCTGCGGGCTCACGCCCAAACCGCTGTTCATCGCCGCCGACACGGCCTGGCGCATGCTGACGCAGCGCGACCCCTATGTGAACATGCTGCGCGCGACCATCGCGACATTCTCGGCGGGACTCGCCGGTGCCAACGCGATCACCGTGCTGCCGCACACGCTGGCGCTCGGCCTGCCCGATGCGTTCGCGCGCCGCGTGGCGCGCAACACGCAACTTCTGCTGCTGGAGGAAAGCAACCTCGCCAAGGTCAGCGATCCCGCGGCGGGCGCCGGCGGCATCGAGACGCTGACCGCGCAGCTTTGCGAGGCCGCCTGGGCGCTGTTCCAGGAGAGCGAAAAAGCCGGCGGCGCCTTTGCCGCGCTTCAGCAAGGCCTGTTCCAGGGCAAGGTCGCGGCAGCACGCAAGGCGCGTGACGCCAACATCGCCAAGCGTCGCGACGTTCTGACCGGCGCCAGCGAGTTTCCGAACCTGCACGAGCGCGAAGCCACCGTGCTGACGGCGACGCCGGTCACGCTCGCCCCCTATGGCGAGCAGAAATACAAGTTCGAGCCGCTGCCGCCGATCCGGCTCGCGGAACCGTTCGAGGCGCTGCGCGACAAATCCGATGCGATGCTGAAGGCGCGCAGGTCGCGGCCCAAAGTCTTCCTGGCCAATCTCGGCACGCCCGCCGATTTCACGGCGCGCGCGACCTTCGCCAAGAGCTTCTTCGAAGCCGGCGGCATTCAGGCCCTCGACAGCGAAGGTTTTGCCGACCCGGCGAAGCTGGCTGCGGCCTTCAAGGCCTCCGGCGCCGAGCTCGCCTGCCTCTGTTCCAGCGACAAGGTCTACGCCGATCAGGCGGAACCTGCCGCGAAGGCCCTGCAAACCGCAGGCGGCCGACATATCTATCTGGCAGGCCGCCCGACGGAAGCCGAGGCGGCGCTGCGGGCCGCCGGCGTCACGGGTTTTGTCTTCGCCGGAGGCGATGCGCTTGCCACGCTGCAAGACGCCTACGGACGGATGGAGCAGCCATGACCGACACCAGCAAGCCCGTTCTCACCGGCGGCTGCCAATGCGGGGCGGTGCGCTTCGGCGTCTCGATGGCGCCGAACAGGGTCTCGATCTGCCACTGCCGGATGTGCCAGAAGGCGGCCGGCGCGCCCTTTGCGTCCTTTGCCGACATCAACAAGACCGACTTCGCCTGGACCAAGGGGCAGCCGTCGTTCTTCCGCTCCTCCACTATCGCCGAGCGCGGCTTCTGCCCCGCCTGCGGCACGCCGCTGAGCTTCGGCCGTATCGACGGCGACCGGATCGAGATCATGACCGGCGCCTTCGACCGCCCCGACCGGGTGATCCCGACCCGGCAGTTCGGCACCGAGTCCCGCCTCGGCTGGGTGGTCGGCATCGCCAATCTGCCGAGCCAGACCACGCAACAGAATTACGGACCGGAGAAGATGGCGACCATCGTCAGCCATCAGCATCCGGATCATGATTGATGATATGGTTGAAGCCATGAGCCGCATTCCGAACTTTGCAGACGTCGCCTTCGCGCGAGCAACCACCGCCGCACCGTCAGGCAGCGCCGAGCCCTGGCTGACGCCCGAGGGCATTCTCGTAAAGCCGGCCTATGGCGAGGCTGATCTGGCCGGGCTCGATTTCCTCGAGACCTATCCGGGCATCGCGCCCTATCTGCGTGGCCCCTACCCGACCATGTATGTCAACCAGCCCTGGACCGTCCGGCAATATGCCGGCTTCTCCACGGCGGAGGATTCCAACGCGTTCTATCGCCGCAACCTGGCTGCCGGACAGAAGGGCCTCTCGGTCGCCTTCGACCTTGCCACCCATCGCGGCTACGACAGCGACCATCCGCGGGTCGGCGGCGACGTCGGCATGGCCGGTGTTGCCATCGATTCCATCTACGATATGCGCACGCTGTTCGCGGGGATTCCGCTCGACCAGATGAGCGTGTCCATGACCATGAACGGCGCGGTGCTGCCGATCCTCGCGCTCTATGTCGCCGCGGCCGAAGAACAGGGCGTACCGCCGGAGAAGCTGTCGGGCACCATTCAGAACGACATTCTGAAAGAGTTCATGGTGCGCAACACCTACATCTATCCGCCCGCGCCCTCGATGCGGATCATCTCGGACATCTTCGCCTACACTTCGCAAAAGATGCCGAAATACAATTCGATCTCGATCTCCGGCTATCACATGCAGGAGGCCGGCGCGACGCAGGACCTCGAGCTCGCCTATACGCTCGCCGACGGCGTCGAATATTTGCGTGCCGGCCTTGCCGCCGGCCTCGACGTCGATCGCTTCGCGCCGCGGCTGTCGTTCTTCTGGGCAATCGGCATGAACTTCTTCATGGAAGTCGCCAAGCTGCGCGCCGCGCGCCTGCTCTGGGCGAAGCTCCTGAAGCCGTTCAACCCGAAAGACCCGCGCTCGCTCTCGCTGCGCACGCATAGCCAGACCTCGGGCTGGTCGCTGACCGCGCAGGACGTCTTCAACAACGTGATGCGCACCACGGTCGAGGCGATGGCGGCGACGCAAGGCCACACCCAGTCGCTGCACACCAACGCGCTCGACGAGGCGCTGGCGCTGCCGACCGACTTCTCGGCGCGCATCGCCCGCAACACCCAGCTGTTCCTGCAGCAGGAGAGCGGCACCACGCGCATCATCGATCCCTGGGGCGGCTCGTATTATGTCGAACGGCTGACGCGTGACCTCGCGGCCAAGGCCTGGGGCCACATCCAGGAGGTCGAGGAGCTCGGCGGCATGGCAAAAGCCATCGAGGCCGGCGTGCCCAAGCTGCGCATCGAGGAGGCCTCGGCCAAGACGCAAGCGCGCATCGATGCCGGCAAGCAGGCCGTGATCGGCGTCAACAAGTACAAGCCGACCGACGAGGTGCCCATCGACATCCTCAAGGTCGACAACACCAATGTCCGCCGCCTGCAGATCGACAAGCTGACGCGGCTGAAGTGCGAGCGCAACCAGAAGGACGTCGATGCCGCGCTCGCGGCGATCACGCGTTCGGCCGGCGAAGGCAATGGCAATCTGCTCGCGCTCGCCATCGATGCGGCGCGCGCCAAGGCGACCGTCGGCGAGATCTCCGACGCCATGGAGAAGGTGTTCGGCCGGCACCGCGCCGAGATCAAGTCCATCACCGGCGTTTACAAGCGGGAGGCGTCCAGCATGGGCAACCAGGTCGAGAAGGTTCAGGCGCTGATCGACGCCTTCGAGGAGGCGGAGGGCCGCCGCCCGCGCATCCTGGTCGCCAAGATCGGCCAGGACGGCCACGACCGCGGCCAGAAGGTGATTGCGTCCGCCTTCGCCGACATCGGCTTCGACGTCGACATCGGACCGCTGTTCGCGACCGCGGACGAAGCGGCGCGGCAGGCGGTCGAGAACGACGTGCACATCCTCGGCGTCTCCTCGCTTGCCGCCGCCCACCTCACTGCCGTGCCGGAGCTGAAGGCCGCGCTGAAGAAGCAGGGTCGCGACGACATCATGATCATCGTCGGCGGCGTCGTCCCGCCGCAGGATTACGACGCGCTCTACGCTTCGGGCGCCGAAGCGATCTTCCCGCCGGGCACCGTGATCGCGGACGCGGCCGAGGAGCTGATCCGCAAGCTGAACACCCGGCTCGGACATAGCGAGGCGGCGGAGTAGATGATACACTGGCCGCGCAACCGGCCAGATTGCGTCCATGACACGTGACGAGATCATCGCGGCGATCCGCAAGAACGAAGATGCCATCAAAGGCAAGGGCGTGTCGAAGCTCGCCATCCTCGGCTCGCGAGCCGGTGAAGACTATCGCGCCGACAGCGATATCGACATCCTGGTCGAGGTCGAACCGGACACCACCTTCTCGCTACTCAACCTGATCGATGTCGAACACATCATCGAGGACGCGACCGGCCTGCAGGCGCAGGCAACCGTTCGCCGCTCGATGGACCCCCGCTTTGCGCCGCACAGCGCAGATGACATTGTCGAAATATTCTGACGCTCACGCAGGAGCACCATCCTTGAAATTCATGACCCGTTTGAGCGTCGCCCTGGCGCTGAGCGCAACATGCGCATTTTCCGCCCACGCCGCCGACCCCAAGCCCGACGCCGTCGTCAAGACCAAGAGCATCGAGGCGCGCGTGTTCCTCGACGACAGGATCAAGGCGGACGCGGCGCTGGCGGCCGATTGCCTCGCGGAGGGCAAGAAATGGCTCGACAAGAATGCGGCGGAGGCTGCCGCCGCGCGCAAGGCCGATCCGCAGTTTTTCAAGGACGGCGGCTGGGAGTTCGAGCGCAAATACGAAATCCGCGCCGTCGTTGCCGACCGCTATGTCAGCGTCCTCCGCAACGACTACATGAACACCCGGGGCGCGCATCCCAATTCAGACGTCAACACGATCCTGTGGGACAAGGCCGACAACAAGCGCATCTCGATCCGCCCGTTCTTCACCGAGACCGCCGACAACGGCGTGACCATGAAGGCGATGGTGAAGGCCATCATCGCCTCGCTCAAGGCGGAGAAGAAGAAGCGCGACGCCAGCGAGACCGCAACCGAGGAATGGTTCAAGAGCGTCGCGCCGAGCCTGCTCAAGGTCGGCGCGGTGACGCTGGCGCCGTCAACCGAAGCCGGCAAGAGCTCCGGCCTCACCTTCCACTATCCGCCCTACGCCGTCGGCCCCTATGCCGAGGGCGAGTATGTCGCCTTCGTGCCGTGGGAGACGCTGAAGCCTTATCTCACTGCGGAAGGCGCCCGCATCTTCGGCGGCGCGCGGCCGAAGGGCGACGCGGAGCAGCCGTGAACGATCGCTAGCCGGATCGCGCCAACGTTCGCGCCAGTGAATCCGTCCAGTCCGGAATCCAGGACGCAAACAGGGCTTGCCAGCGATCGGCGTCTGCAGGTTCGGTCTCGAGGGCGACCGACCATTCGATCAGGGTGCGGTCGCCTTCAACGATCGGGCGCAGATGCATGGTGCCTTGATAGCGCGTCGGCGCCGGCGTCCGGCTTCCGTCGTCTTGCGGATACGGCAGCGCTTCGAGACCGGCATAGGTCAGGGTGTGCTGCCCGTCCGAGTGATCGACCAGGCGCTGGCGGATCCAGTTTCCGAGATAGCAGAAGCGTCTGATGGCGCCGACTTCATCGCCGCGCCTGTCGTCTTCGATCACGCTCTCGCTCACGCCATCGATATAGGCGGGATAGTTGTTGAAATCGCGGATCAGCGACCAGACTTCGTCCATGGGGCGATCCAGCACGGCGCTGTAATAGGCTTGGGTCATCGATGGCTTGCCTTTGGCTTTCGTTACGCGTGCAGGTTGGCGAAGCGCGCGGGCAAAACCCACCCGGTTTCCGACTGCCCGTCTGATGGGCATGCAGTTTTCACACAACATGTCGATCTCCTTGGTAGCGCTACCTTGCGGCGGCGCTGCAAAGCCGACTAGAATGTCGCCATTGACAAGAGCGCCCGACGTCACGGGCGCCGCTGGGAGGCATTCAATGTCCAAAATTTCGCGCCGCACCTTTGCGGCTTCAACCGCCGCTGTTGCGGCATCCGCCGCATTCGGCTTCAAGCCCGCACTCGCTCAGGCCTATCCGGCCCGGCCGGTCACCGTGATCGTGCCCTGGGGCGCAGGCGGCGGAACCGACGCGACCGCGCGCATTGTCGCGGCGCTGCTGGAAAAGGACCTCGGCCAGCCCTTCAACGTGGTCAACCGCACCGGCGGCTCCGGCGTGGTCGGCCATAGCGCGATCGCGACCGCGCAGCCCGACGGCTACACCATCGGCATGCTCACCGTCGAAATCTCGATGATGCATTGGCAGGGACTCACCGAGCTGACGCCGAAGAGCTATACGCCGCTGGCCCTGATGAACGAGGATCCCCCGGGCATCCAGGTCTCCTCCTCCTCGCCCTACAAGACGGTCAAGGAGCTCGCAGAAGCGATCAAGGCGGCGCCTCCCGGCAAGTTCAAGGCGTCGGGCACCGGTCAGGGCGGCATCTGGCATCTGGCTCTGGTCGGCTGGATGCAGGCGATGGGCCTGCCCGCCAACCAGGTCGCCTGGGTGCCGTCGAACGGCGCCGCGCCCGCGATGCAGGATCTCGCCGCCGGCGGCCTCGACCTCACGACGTGCTCGGTGCCGGAGGCGCGCGCGATCATCGAGGCAGGCAAGGCCAAGAGCCTCGCCATCATGGCGCCCGCGCGCAATCCGGTCTTCAAGGACGTGCCGACGCTGAAGGAAGCGATGGGCATCGACTACGCGACCGGCGCCTGGCGCGGCATCGGCGCGCCGAAGGGCCTGCCGCCGGAGATCGCAACCAAGCTCACCGCGGCGCTGAAGAAGGTCTACGACTCCGCCGAGTTCAAGGACTTCATGAGCAACCGCGGCTTCGGCACCGTCTGGGGCGATGCCGGCCAGTTCGCCGGCTTCATGGACAAGGGCGACGCCCAGATGGGCGGGGCGATGAAGGCGGCCGGCCTGAGCAAGGCGTGACGTCCCTGCTCTGGCTGAGATGATGCCGGTCGCAGCTCCGAGCTCTCCTTCACCTCTCCGCGCCTGCGGGGAGAGGTCGAATTCGAGCAAAGCTCGAATTCGGGTGAGGGAGACTCTCCGCGAATCCAACCATCTCCGTCCCCGCGGAGACTCCCCCTCACCAAAGCCGATGCTACGCATCGACGTTCTTTAACCACGGCGGCCAAGGCCGCCTATACCCTCTCCCCGCAGGCGGGGAGAGGGAGAAGGCTAGGACCCTCCCATGCGTCTTCCCGACTCCGTCACGGGATCATTTCTCGTCGTGCTCGGTGCTGCGGCCGCCTATGGCGGCTGGCTGCTGCCGCCGGTGCCGGGCCAGCCGGTCGGCCCCAACGTGTTTCCGCTGGTGATCGGCACGGGGCTTGCGCTGTGCGGGCTCGCGATCGTGTTCGGGATCGGACACTCCTTCGAGGAGGAGGAAGAGCTGATCCCGCTGGAGGACGGCCAGGCCGCAGCCCCGCCGCCGCAAGGAAAGCTCTACGGTCTGCGCGCGCTGCTGCCGCCGGCGCTGTTGCTGTTCTACGTGCTTGCGGCCGACCGGCTCGGCTTCATCATCACCGCAGCGATCATGGTCTACGTCACCTCGACCGCGCTCGGCGCCAAGTGGAAGCTGGCGCTGCCGCTCGCGGCGCTCTCGCCCTTCGCCATTCACCTCATCTTCGGCAAGCTGCTGCGCGTGCCGTTGCCTGCCGGCCTGCTGCCGACGCCCTGGTAATCCCATGCTCAAAACCTTGCTTGACGCGTTCGCGCTGATCTCCACCTGGGAGGTCATCGTCGCGATGTTCGCAGCCTCCGTGTACGGCCTCGTGATCGGCTCACTGCCGGGCCTGTCGGCGACGATGGCGACCGCCCTGCTCGTCCCCGTCACCTTCTATCTGTCGCCGATCGCGGCGATCGCGACCATCGTCGCGGCGTCCTCGATGGCGATCTTCTCGGGCGACATCCCCGGCGCGCTGCTGCGCATTCCCGGCACGCCCGCCTCCGCGGCGTATGCGGATGAAGCCTACGCCATGACGCGCAAGGGCCAGGCCGAGCTGGCGCTGGGTGCCGGCGTCTGGTTCTCCGCCGTTGGCGGCATTGCCGGCGTGCTGTCGCTGATGATCCTGGCGCCGCCGCTCGCCGAGATCGCGCTGTCGTTCTCGACCTTCGAATATTTCTGGCTGGCGCTGCTCGGCCTGATGTGCGCCACCCTGGTCGCGCGCTCCTCGCCGGTGAAGGCGATCGCCGGCATGTTCATCGGCCTGCTGGTGTCCTGCGTCGGCATCGAGAATCCCGGCGGCGTGCCGCGCTTCACCTTCGGCCTCACCGATCTCTTCGGCGGCATCGAGCCGATCCCGGCGCTGGTCGGCGTCTTCGCGGTCGCGCAGGTGATGCGCGCGATGCTGACGCCCGAGCCGCCGCCGCTGCCGCGGCGCAAGTTCGGAAGCATCATGGCTGGCCAGTGGAAGCTGACCAAGATGTATCACTGGCAGATGACGCGCGGAAATATCGTCGGCATCATCATCGGGGTGCTGCCGGGCGCAGGTGCCGACATGGCCGCCTGGGTGTCCTACGCGATGTCGAAGCGCTTCTCCAAGGAGCCGGAAAAGTTCGGCACCGGGCATGTCGAGGGCCTGGTCGAGGCGGGCGCCAGCAACAATGCCAGCATCGCCTCGGGCTGGGTGCCCTCGCTGCTGTTCGGCATCCCCGGCGACACCATCGCCGCGATCGCGATCGGCGTGCTCTACATGAAGGGCCTCAATCCCGGCCCGACGCTGTTCACCGAGAAGGCGTCGAGCATGTACGCGATCTACCTGATGTTCATCATCGCGAACATCCTGATGATCCCGCTCGGCATCGCCATGATCCGGATCGCCGCCTACATCCTGCTGGCGCCGCGCTCGGCCATCATGCCGATCATCATGCTGTGCTGCGCGGTCGGCTCGTTCGCGATCGGCAACAACATGTTCGGCGTCGTCACCGTCGCCGCCTTCGGCGTGATCGGCTACGTGATGGAGGCGAACGGCTATCCCGTCGCCGCCATGGTACTCGGCATCGTCATGGGCACCATGGTCGAGCAGGCCTTCGTCACCTCGCTGATCAAGTCGGACGGCAGTATCCTGCCGTTCTTCGAGCGCCCGGTCGCCGCCATCCTCGCCGCCATGGCGATCGGCGCGCTGCTGTGGCCGGTGATGGTGTGGGTCTGGCGCAAGGTGAAACCGCCGCAAGCTGCGGCGGCCACGAGCCGGTGATATCGGGCGGGCAGCTCTCGCATGCTCCGGCTCGGCGTTGTAAAGCAGGGGCATGACTGAGAAGAAGGCCCCGCTGGACATCAAGACCCTCGCCCGTGACTTGCGCGCCGGCAGCCGCGCAGCACTTGCCCGCGCCATCACGCTGGTGGAGAGCCGCCGCGCCGACCACCAGGCGCTGGCGCGCGAGCTGGTGCAGACGCTGCTGCCCGACACTGGCAAGGCGTTCCGCGTCGGCATCACCGGCTCGCCCGGGGTCGGCAAGTCCACCACCATCGACGCGCTCGGGACCTACCTCATCGAGCAAGGCCATAAGATCGCGGTGCTCGCGGTCGATCCGTCCTCGGCGCGCAGCGGTGGCTCGATCCTCGGCGACAAGACGCGGATGGCCCGGTTGTCAGCCTCGAACGACGCTTTCATCCGCCCCTCGCCGTCCTCGGGCACGCTCGGCGGCGTCGCGGCCAAGACGCGCGAGGCGATGCTGCTGTGTGAGGCCGCCGGCTTCGGCGTCGTGCTGGTCGAGACCGTCGGCATCGGTCAGTCCGAGACCGCGGTCTGCGACATGACCGATTTCTTTCTTGCCCTGATGCTGCCGGGCGGCGGCGACGAATTGCAGGGCATCAAGAAGGGGCTCGTCGAACTCGCCGACATGATCGCGATCAACAAGGCGGATGGCGACAACCTCAAGCGCGCCAAGATCACGGCGGCCGACTATCGCGGCGCGCTGCACATTTTGGCGCCCCGATCCGAGCATTGGCATCCGCCGGTCGAGACCTATTCGGCGCTGGCCGGCACCGGCATCGCCGAGCTCTGGCAGAAGGTCCTCGACCATCGCAAGGCCATGAACGCATCCGGCGAGTTCGCGGCGCGGCGGCGCGAACAGCAGGTGAAGTGGATGTGGTCGATGCTGGAGCAGCGCATGCTGGCGCGGCTCCGTAGCGAGGCATCGGTGCGCACGAAGGTCCGGAAGATCGAAGCCGAAGTGGCTGACGGTCATCTCACGCCGGCGCTCGCCGCCGAGCAGATCCTGGAGTTGCTGCAATGAGCAAGAAGCTCCGCATCCTCCTCACCGGCTTCGGCTCCTTCCCCGGCGCGCCCTATAATCCGACCCAGCCGCTGGTGGCGCGGCTGACGCAATTGCGGCGGCCAGCGCTCGATGACGTCGAGCTGTCCAGCCACATCTTTCCGGTCACCTATGCCGCGGTCGACCGGCAATTGCCTGACGTGCTCAAGAAGGTGAAGCCGGACGCAGTGCTGATGTTCGGCCTCGCCGCACGCACGCCTTACCTGCGCATCGAGACCCGCGCCCGCAACGCCGTCACCATGCTCTGGCCCGACGCCGCCAACACCCGCTCCAGCAAGCGCGGCATCGCAGGCCATGCCGACGCCATGACATTCGGCCCGCACACGGCAAGGCTGCTGCGCGCCGCCCGCCTCACGGGCATCGACGCGCGCGCCTCGCGCGATGCCGGCGCTTATCTGTGCAACTACTTAAGCTGGCGCGCGATCGAGAACGTGCGGTCCGGCGGGCCGCAGCTTGCGGCGTTCATCCATATTCCCCTGCTGGCACGCAGCGGCGCCGTGCGCCGCAAGGGCGCGCCCCGGATCACGCTGGAAGAACTGGTGGATGCGGGGGAAGCGATGCTGATGGAGATGGTGGGGTTGGCAAGAAAGCGGCGGAACACACAGGTTTCGTAGGGTGGACAAAGGCGCCCTTGCGCCGTGCCCACCATCTCGTTCCGATTTGCGATAACGTGGGCACGCTAGCGCTTTGCCCACCCTACGGCACCTCCGCTGGGGTAAACATTTAACCCTACCGCGAACAATCCCCGCACCCTCGCCTGCCCTGCGCTACCTAGTCCTCGCGGACCCCCGCGTCCGCCGGAGGACGCGTCATGGACCTCAATCGCCGCCATCTCATCGGAGCTTCCACCGCTGGCATCGCCGGCGCGCTTGCCATGCCGGCTGACGCTGCGCGCGGGGCGCCGCTGACGTCGCTGCTCGGCCGCGATGCCACGCAATTTGGCGTGCGACCCGGCAGCAGCGAGGACCAGACCCGCGCGCTGCAACGTGCGATCGACGAGGCCGCGCGAATGCAGATGCCGCTGGCGTTGCCGCCCGGCGTCTACCGCAGCGGATTGCTGCGGCTGCCGAACGGTGCGCAACTGATCGGCGTCCGCGGCGCGACCAAATTCATCTTCACCGGCGGCGCCTCGGCGATCCAGAGCGATGCTGCGGACTCCATCGGACTTTCCGGCATCACCTTCGACGGCGGCAGCATTCCATTGGCCGCGCGGCGCGGGCTGATCCATGTCCTCGGCGGGCGCGACGTCCGCATCACCGATTGCGAGATCGCGAACTCCGGCGGCAGCGGCATCTGGCTCGAACAGGTCTCGGGCGACATCTCCGGCAACATCTTCACGGACATCGCCGCGACGGCGGTAGTCTCGTTCGACGCCAAAGGCCTCAGCGTCTGCCGCAACACGATTCTCGGCACCAACGACAATGGCATCGAGATCCTGCGCACGGCGATCGGTGACGACGGCACGCTGGTCGCCGACAACCGCATCGAGAACATCAAGGCCGGTCCCGGCGGCTCCGGCCAGTACGGCAACGCCATCAACGCCTTCCGCGCCGGCAATGTGATCGTGCGCGGCAACCGCATCCGGAACTGCGATTACTCCGCGGTACGCGGCAACTCCGCCTCGAACATCCAGATATCGGGCAACAGCGTCAGCGACGTGCGCGAGGTCGCGCTCTATTCGGAGTTCTCGTTCGAGGCCGCGGTGATCGCCAACAACACGGTCGACGGCGCCGCGGTCGGCGTCTCCGTCTGCAATTTCAACGAAGGCGGACGTATTGCGGTCGTTCAAGGCAATATCATCCGCAATCTGATCCCGAAGCGCCCCATAGGCACCGCGCCCGACGACGATGCCGGCGTCGGCATCTATATCGAGGCCGACACGTCAGTGACCGGCAATGTGATCGAGAACGCGCCTTCCTACGGCATCGTCGCCGGCTGGGGCAAATACCTGCGCGACGTCGCCATCACCGGCAACGTGATCCGCAAGGCGCTGGCCGGCGTCGGCGTCTCCGTCGTGCCGGGCGCCGGTATCGCGCTGGTCAACAACAACATGATCTCGGAAACCCCGCGCGGCGCCGTCGTCGGGCTCGATCACGCCCGTGCCGTGACCCCAGACCTGTCGGCCGATGGCGCGCAACGATTTGCCCAGGTGGTGCTCGGCGGGAATGCGGTGCGGCGCTAAGGTCCGCCCCTCGCCTCTGTCTGCCCGACGCTAGAACGCGTTCCTCAGCAGCGGGTACTTGGCTTCGAGGCCGTCGAGGCTGAAGGTGAATTCGACGACGCGCTCGGGGGCAGCGACGATCTCCTCGGCCGGCGGGGCGAACTGCGGCAGGAGCGCCGCCATCACGGCAGGCGCGGCCTTCGGCGGCGTAGCGGCAGCCACCGCGGCGGGCGGCCTCACTTCCGGCCCGGTGAATGGCGCCAGTGCGCTAGGCGCCAGCGGCGGCCTCACAACGGGTGCAATGAACGGCGCCCGCGCGGCGGGAGCCTTCAGCGGCGGCATCTCGGCGGGCGCGATGAAAGACGCGATTGCCGCAGGCGCCGGTACGGCGAGCGGCGCGATCGGGGCTTCGGTGACCTCGGCGAGAACGTCCGGCATCGGATCGAGACTGACCGGGACGGCGGTCTCGGGGGCGATGTGGACGGCCTTTGGCTGCAGTGTCTTGGGCTGCAGAGTCTTGGGCTGCAGGGTCTGCGCCTGCGGCTCACGCGGAAACACGCGGGGCATGGTCGCCGGCGACCAGCCGAAGGCGGGCGTCACGCTTGCAGCCGCCTCGGCAACGTCAGCGCCGGTTGCGAGCGCGCGCCAGGTCTGGACGGCGCGCTTGGCTTCCTGGATGTTTTCGAGGAACGCGATCTCGGAATGATAACGGCGCCAGCGACCCGTCTCGAACATTTCGGAGAGATGCTGCAGCCGCTGCTCGGCAAGGGCGCACCAGCGCGCCGCAACGTCGCGACCAACAGCCACGGCACGAACGGACGTGCAGTCAGATTCTTGGCGAAGTGTCATAAACCAGCCCGTCAGGAGAAAACACGGACGCGGGGGACGCAACGCACACGAATCAATTTAGACGCGACATGAATATTTTGTGGAAAAGTTTTGACTTGTCCAGCAACGACACGGCGCGCGTCGTCAAACACCGTAGTCGTGCGGAGATTTGCTGTGTTTTCGAGTCAAGCTTCGCACAAGCATAGCGGACGTGCCGCGTGTTGCCCGAGCGACGGTCGTCGACGCCGGCGCGACCTTTCAACCGAAAGCTGAGCGCATGCGAAGTTTCAAAGAATCCGGCGCGGTTTCTCCCCGCGAGTCGGAATCCACTTCGCTCGAAAACGCGCTGAAAAGAAAAGACCCGTCCGGGGGGACAACCGGACGGGTCGAGCCATATGGGCGCTTGGGGTGGATGGGCGCTCGCGCCTGATATGACTGATGGGGAGGGATGACCGCTCCCACATAATTTGGTCGTGGCAGCCAGCTGAACGTTCAACGCGGGGGGCGCTTTTTTGACCTGCGATCCCGCGCGCATCCTCGGCGCAGCGGCTATCGCGCCGCCGGCCTATCCGCCTGAGAAATCGTGGATTTATCGTCCGCGCTCGACAGCGAGGGTTGTTCGATCGCGCGGCTATTGGGCTCATCGCGACGCCTCGCGGCATCTTCACGTTTTGTTGTACCGGACGCAGCCGCAACCGGCGTCGCGCTGTCGGCGGGAATAGCCATGACCGCGGCAAACGCATCGGTCTGGCCGTCGCCGAAGAGCTCGTCGCGGCCGGGCGAGCCGAGGTCGCGCGCGGTCTTCGTCAGCGTCATGCGCAGCGCTTCCGGCTTCAAGGCGTAGTTGCGCTCGAGCAGCAACGCCGCGATGCCGGAGACATAGGCGGCTGAGAACGAGGTTCCCGACGTCATCTGGTACTTGCCGTCAGGCGCCGGCAGGAAGATGTCGACGCCAGGTGCGGCGACGGCGATGTAATTGCCGCGGTTGGACGCGCTGAACAACCGGTCCTGCTGGTCGGTCGCGCTGACCGCGATCACGTTCGGATTGGCGGCCGGGTAGAGCGGCGGCGATTTCGCGCCGGCATTGCCGGCCGCGGCAATCAGCACGAGGCCGCGCGCGGCGGTCGCCGCGATGGCGCGCTCGATCACGGCGTCCTTGGGACCGGCAAAGCTCATATTGACGATCTGCGCGCCGTGCTCGGCGGCATAATTCAGCGCGCGCAGGATGATGTAGGACGAGCTCTCGGCGCCGCCATTGGCGCCGCCGAAGGCACGGATCGCGATGATGCGGGCCTCGGGCGCACTGCCCATCAGCCGGGAATGCGCCACGATCGCACCGGCGATGCCGGTGCCGTGGACGTGCGGTCCCTCGGCGCTGCCGAGCGCATCGAAATTGTCGGAGACCGAATTGGCAAGCTCGGGATGTCCGGCGTCGATGCCGGAGTCGATCACGGCCACCGTGACGTTGGCGCCGTGCGCCAGCGTATGGGCCTGCGGCAGGCGAAGCTTGGCCAGCGCGTATTGCGCGGGATCGCCCTCGCTCAAGGTCGTCGATTTCTGGTCCTGGAGCAGGTAGCGGAAGTTCGGCTGGACCGCGCGCACGCTGCCGTCGGCCGCGAATTCCCGCCGCACCGTCTCGGTCGGGCGGCCGTCGGTGATCCGGAACAGGCCGAACGTGGCACCGATCAGCGGGAAGTTTTCCGAGGAAATGCGCGTCAGGCCGTGCCGGCGCGCCAGATCGTCGGCCTCGGCCGGCGACAGTGCACCGTCGATCTCGGCGACGAATTCATGGGCGAAGCTGGTCGAAATCATCGCGGCCGGCGTATTGCTGCCGCGCCCCTTGCCGGCGCTCTTCTTGCCGGATTTTCCGGTGCCCTCGCCGCCGGCATTCGGCTGCGCAAGGCATTCGCCATCGGCAGCGCGATAGGGCGCGGTGCAGGCCGGATACAGGTTCGGCGAGTAGCGCGCATAGGGCAGTACCGTGGTCGGCCGGATGCGCGAGGTCGTGGTATGGGGGATGGCCGCGATGGTGCGCGGGCCGCGGTCGACACTGACCCCGCGCGCGGCGAGGTTGGGACTGACGCGCGGGGTGATGTTCGACGAGATGGTCGGCGTTCGCGAGGGCAAGCTGATCGTGGGCGTGCGCATGATCGCCTGCGCCTGCGCGATCTCGACGCCGAGACAGGCGGCGATCAGAAGCGCGGCGCCGACCGATGAAGCGTGGGCCCCGGCGCGCAACCTGCTCTTGCACCCGCTCTTGGACTTGCCCGTCATCGGCTCAGCGGCGCGCCTACGGCGCCGCGACGGCGAGGTTGACGAACTTCTCGCGCTGCATCCTGCCAAGCAGCGAGGCAAGCTCGTCCTGGCTCAAGGCCCTGTCGAACTGGAGGCGGAACATACCGCCCTTGGCATCTCCGATGATCGAAGCCTGATAGCTGTCGAGCAGCGCAGTGATGTCGGCGACGCGCGCCTCGGGCGTGAAACGCACCAGTGCGCGCGCCGGTGCGGCGGATGACCCGAGCTCGCGCGTGATCGGCGCGCTGGTCGAGAGCGAGGCGGTCTGGAAGGTCGCGGGCTGCTTCTTCATCAGCACGGCGCCGATGATACCGGCCTGCAGCACCAGCGCGACCGCGCCAAGGCTGGCCGACCAGGCCAGCGTGCGCGGCGACAGGCTCGCGAAGAAGGTCGCGATGCGCGCCGACAGCGGCAGCGAACCGCTCGCCCGCGCCGGCTCGGCGTCGATCGCGGCGAACAGCTTCTGCATCGCGCGCGCCGACGGAGCCCCGAGGCTCTCGTTCAGATGGATGGTCTCTTCGTACTCGCCGCGGATCGCGGCATATTGCCTGGCAAGCTCGGGATCGCGCGCCAGCGCTTCCTCGACCCGGCGCGCATCGCGCGCGTTCAGGGTGCCGGCGGCGTGCCACGGCAGCAGGAGTTCAATTTCACTGGGCTCTTGCTCCAGCATCTTCTTGCTCAAAGCCATCATGGCCAGCCTCGCTCAACGCCGGCTGCCTTCAGCAGTTCGGCCAATTTCTTGCGCGCATAAAACAAGCGCGTCTTCACAGTGTTCTCCGGGATGCCGACGATTTCAGCCACCTCTTCCACGGACTTCTCGTGGTAGTAGACGAGATCGACGATTTCCCGGTGGTCCGGCGAGAGTCCCGTCAGACACTCCCGCAACGCTTCACTGGTATCCTTCTTCTGCACCACCGTTTCCGGATCGTCGGACGTATCCTCGATCGCGTTGGCGGCTTCTTCGTCCAGTTCAAAATCCTTCCTGCGCCGGAGCGCAGACAGGGCCTTGAACCGGGTGATTGCCAGCAGCCAGGTGGAAACAGCGGATCGGCCCTCGAACTTGCCGGCTTGACGCCAGACGTCCAGAAACACCTCGCTGATGAGGTCCTCCGCCGCCTGCTCGTCCCGCACGAGCCTCAGCCCGAAACGATACACCCTGACATGGTGCCGCCCGTACAGCACCTGCATGGCGAGCCGGTCACCTTGAGCGATCCTGGCGATGAGGACCTCGTCCGAAGCCGCCTGTGTCACGCTCAATGCCCGTCTCGCAAAGTTGGTCGGGTCGGCGCGGCGGACGGTTCGACAGGGGGTGCAAAATTGTTCAGCCTACCGCAGTCATACGGGCCTCTGTGTGATCCACCCCACATACGCGCGCTTTTGTTGTCGCACTCGCGGCGGTCGGCCGCCATCATCCAGATCGGTAACATAATACTGCGATACTTCCCTGCGGAATGCCTGTCCGGCACAGGCGGCCCGGCCTCGTCCGGTTCCATAGCAGCCCTGCACGACATATGTCTCGCCAAGCCCGCATTAGGCTCGATCGCATCGCAAACTGATGCCCGGTCGCCGGCAAATTTCTTCCGCCGGCCCATTACCTTGTTCCGCGCTGCACGGTTCGGATTCGATTTCAAAGGATACCAAACCTAAAGGCTTGCCACGTAGATTTTTCCGCTGACATCCACCATTGGCGGGACCATGAGCACGGCCGCGACGTCCTTTCCCGAGAGGAATGCCGCTGAGGTCGCGGATCTCGTCCTCACGCCCGAGGCGGCGGCCCCCCAGGTCCTGGCGCGCCGGGCCCGGCAGCGCCGCCAGATGTATATCGGCCAGGTCGCGAGCTATTCGCTGGGCGCCTCCGTCCTGCTGCTCTACGCCTATGGCGGCGTGGTCTCCATGGCCGTTCCATCGCTGTTCTGGCTTGGCGGGCTCCTGATCATCGGCACGTTTACCGTGCTGTCGGAAGCCGGCTTCGGTGACCGCTTTGAAGATCATTATCTCACCGTTTTCCAGATCTCGGCGCATATGGCGCTGCAACTGGTGTTCCTGCTCGCCGTGCCGACGGTCGGGGTCGCGTTCATCGCCGTGCTGTTCCTGATCTTCGCGTTCGGCACGCTGCGGATGACCTCGAGCCAGGCGGTGGTCACCTGGGGCCTTGCCACCTGCGGGCTCGCCATCGTCTTCCTGGGCTCGGACCTGCCAATCGGACTGCCGGTCAGGACCCGCCTGGAGCGAACCGCCTCGATGCTGTGCTTCGTGCTGGTGATCGGCCAGTGCGCCTTCCTCGGCCTGTTCGGCGCCACCCTGCGCAAGATCCTGTACCGGCGCAGCATCGAGCTGAAGGCCGCCTATCAGCGCATCGAGGAACTGGCCGAGCTCGACGAGCTCACCGGCTCCTACAACCGCCGCTGCATCATGCGCCTTCTCGACGTCGAGATCGAAAAATCGCGGCAGACGTTGACGCCGATCGCGATCGCACTGATCGATCTCGACTGGTTCAAGCGCATCAACGACGCCCACGGCCATCCCGTCGGCGACGAGGTGCTGCGCACCTTCGCGATCACGATTTTCGCCAACATCCGCCCGGCCGACAGCTTCGGCCGCTACGGCGGCGAGGAATTCCTGCTGCTGCTGCCGGACACGTCGGGCGATGCCGCGCAGCGCATGCTCGAACGCCTGCGCAGCATCGTCGCCGATCTCGACTGGAGCGCCTTCTCGCTCAGCATGCGCGTGACCATTTCCGCGGGCGTCGTGACGCTGCGCGAGACTGATACTGCCGACACGTTTCTCGCGCGCGCCGACCGCGCGCTCTATTCCGCCAAGGCGCAAGGGCGCAACCGTATTGCAACGAGCTGACCAATCCATTTTTCCCCGGTGCGACGAAAGCCGACGCCGGACCGAACGCTCCAGGACAGGGCAATGAGATCCAAATCCGCAAAATCATCCGAGAATCTGCTCGAGGAATTGCAGGCTGCGCTGTCGCACGGCACCGTCGCGCGCCGGGTCGAGACGCTGCGCCGTGTCACCGATCTCTTCGTGGGCAATGCGGTGGACTATTCCGACGACCATATCCGCGTGTTCGACGACGTGTTCCAGTGCCTGATCGAGCAGATCGAGGTTTCGGCCAGGGCGCTGCTCGCCGACCGCCTCGCACCGATCGCGGCAGCGCCGCCGAACATCATCCGCACGCTCGCGCTCGACGAGGTCATCGAGGTCTCCGGCCCCGTGCTGTCGAAATCGGAACGGCTGGACGAGACGACCTTGATCGAGATCGCGCGCACGAGGGGCCAGGCGCATCTCAAGGCGATCTCGCTGCGGCGGACGCTGTCGGAAGCACTGACCGACGTGCTGGTCAGCCGCGGCAATGAGGATGTGGTGCAATCGACCGTCGGCAATCCGGGCGCGCGGCTCTCCGAGGGAAGCCTGTCCGACCTCGTCACCCGCGCCGAACGCGACGACGACCTCGCCGCCTGCATCGGCCTGCGCAAGGACCTGCCGCGTCATCACTATTTGAAGCTGGTCGCGAAAGCCTCCCTGAGCGTGCGCAGGAAGCTCGAGGCGGCGCATCCGGATCTCGCGGACGAGGTGTCGAGCGTGGTCCAGGAAGTGGCCCAGCGGGTGCGCGCCGCCGCCATGTCGAAGCAGACCGAAATGGCGCGGGCGCTGGTGAAGTCGCTGCACCAGGACGGCCGTCTCACCGAATTCCAGGTCACCACCTTTGCCGAGCAGGGCAAGTTCGACGAAACCAATGCGGGGCTCGCCGCGCTCGCCGGCGTTGCCGTCGAGACCGCCGAGACCATGATGATCGAAAGCCGCACCGAGGGCGTCATGATCCTCGCCAAGGTCGCGGGCATGTCCTGGCCGAGCGTACGCGCCATCATCGCCATGCGCGAGAAGCTCTCGGGCGGCTCGCAGACCGACATGCTGACGCTGCGCGACACTTACGAGGCGCTGCGCTCATCGACCGCGCAGCAGGTGCTGCGCTTCCACCGCATGCAGCAGACCACCACGCCGGCGGCGTGAGGCCGCAGAGTCTAGTATCTCAGGACCTTCGAGCCCACCAACGCGCCGACCGCCGCGACGAGCGCCGCCGCCAGCGTGTACCAGGTCGCGACGAACAGAGGCGAATCGTCGGTGCAGTGCGAGGCATAGAGCGTCGCGGCAAGGCCGGCCGACACCAGGCCCGCGAGCGCACCGGCCAGCGCGGGGTGCGCGGGCGCGCCATGGCGCAGGCCGAAAAGCGCGCCTGCGAGCAGCGGCAGCGACATCACAGGGATCGCGATCAGGCACACCCTGGAATTCTTGCCCACCAGCCGCATCGTCATCGGCATGGCCGGCGCCATCATCGCCTCGCTCCCGATCGCAACCGCAAGCAGCCCGACGGGGAGCAGCAGCAGCCAGCCCCAGCCGCGCATCAAGGCTTCGGGACGTGACAGATGCAGGCTGACGATGATCGCGGGGATCGCGAGCGACAGCGTGACCGCGAACTTCATGTCGAAGAACGGGTTGCGCATGGCCGTCATCACGTCGGGCCGCACGCCGAGAAAGGTCGCGAAAATCAGGATCGACAAGGGCGCGGCGACCAGCAGCGCCATGGTCAGCATGGCGCCGACGCGCGGCGCGCGGTGGGCGTTGTCGGCGGCGAGCGAGCGGATGAGTTGATCGGTATCCATGACTAGTGGTCCCGCAGTTTGGCCGTCAGGGCGGCAAGTCCGCGATGCAGTGCGACCCGCACCGCGCCTTCGCTCATCGAAAACTTCGCCGCCGTGTCCTTGATCGAGGCGCTCTCGACCGCGATCGACTGCAGCACGTCGCGCTGGCGCTGCGGCAGCGTGCCCAGTTGCGCCGCGACCTCTCCCGCCGAAGCGGTTTCCTGCGGCGCTTCGCCCGGCAGCGTCTCGGCGAAATCGTCGATATTGACGAAGACCCGCCTGCCGCGCCGCCTGAGCGCATCGATCAGCTTGTTGCGGGCGATCGCGAACAGCCAGGGCGCGAAGGGGGCTTCGCTGTCCCAAGTGTGCCGCTTCAGGTGCACCGCCAACAAAATCTCCTGCACGATATCCTCGGCCTGATCAGGGGGTTGCCCGGCCCGCGCCAGGCCGCGCCTCGCCGCGGCGCGCAGCACCGGCGTGACCGCCTTCAACAGGCGATGATATGCCGCATCATCGCCTGCCATGGCCGACCGCATCAGGCCGGTCCATTCGTCCTCACGTCCGCGCACGCGCGCCCCTCACCATGCAATTCGGCCGTTCGGTCAATTTGTTACGCGGATCGGGACGAGATCACAAATTCGTGATCAACGCCGGACCTCGCGACCGTTAGGCCGTCACTCTCCGCGACGGCTCATAACACCGATCGGCTCGTCCCGCATCCGGCGGCCGGCGGTCCGGGATCGGTTTGCCCCGTTTTTGCCCGGTGTAACCCGAAGATTCCCATTTTCTGCCCCGCTGTCGTCACGCCCCAGGGTCTCTGTTCGATCCCGGGACGGGCGGAATTGGGGAGATCATCGCCATGATGAAAGCCAGCGGGCGCGCGGCCCTGATCGTTCTGGCCGGGCTTTTGTTGCTGTTCGGAGGCCTTGCACAGGCGGCCCCAAGCTCAGCCACCGGCAAATCGGACAGCGCGGGCCAGCAGGTCGACACGGCCAAGCCCAGCAAGCACCGGCGCCACGAGTCACGCCGCACCAACAGCAGGAAGACGGCGCAGAAGTCGGACGACAAGACCGAAGCCCCGGCGAAGGCCGACGAGGCCAAGTCTGATGGCAACAAGTCTGATGGCAACAAGCCCGATGGCAAGACGGCTGATGGCAGGACGGCTGACAACAAGGCCGACAATGACTTGCCGGCGTCGAGCCAGATGCCGCCGGCAATCGCCAACGCCAACGCGCAGCTCGCCGCGACCGATACACCGACCGCGGCTGCGGCCTCCGCGATGACGGATCGCGCCAACGACAACGTCCAGGCGGCCGCCGACAATACCAGCGCGCCGAACGCCGAGAATCAGGTCGTCGCCCCCGATCAGCTCAACGACATCGATCGCGCCCTGCAACAGGATACCCCGCCGGCGCAGAAGACGGTCCTTGCCGCAACCGAGGCCCAGCTCCGGCCGGCACCGGTGATGGCGAGCAGCCAGCAGAGCTCGGCCTGGGACCAGAGCTCCCTGATCGGCAAGATCTTCATCGGCGTCGGCACGCTGCTGACGCTGGCGTCCGCCGCACGCATGTTCATGGCCTGATTCATGGCCTGATTGCCGGTTGGACCAGGACGCGCGGCCGGCGCGTCCTGCGTTCCCGGCCCCTCTTGAAGGCATCCGCGCCAGCGGGCACATTGCCCGCTCAATCAAAAGCGTGGGTGAAGCATGAGCACGTTCGAACACATCATCGTCGAAAGCAAAGGCGCGGTCGGTATCATCAAGCTGAACCGGCCGAAGATGCTCAACGCGCTCTCCTTCGGCGTCTTCCGCGAGATCGCTGCGGCCGTCGAGGATCTCGAGGCCGATGACGCCATCGGCTGCATCGTCGTGACGGGCAGCGAGAAGGCCTTTGCCGCCGGCGCCGACATCAAGGAGATGCAGCCGAAGGGCTTCATCGACATGTTCTCCGAGGATTTTGCCGCGATCGGCGGCGACCGGATCGCGCGTTGCCGCAAGCCGACGATCGCGGCAGTTGCGGGTTACGCGCTCGGCGGCGGCTGCGAGCTCGCCATGATGTGCGATTTCATCATCGCCGCCGACACTGCCAAGTTCGGCCAGCCCGAGATCACGCTCGGCACCATTCCCGGCATTGGCGGTACCCAGCGCCTGACGCGTGCGATCGGCAAGTCCAAGGCGATGGACCTCTGCCTCACCGGCCGCATGATGGATGCGGCGGAAGCCGAGCGTTCCGGCCTCGTCAGCCGCATCGTGCCCGCCGACAAGCTGATGGACGAAGTGATGGCGGCAGCCGAGAAGATCGCGTCGATGTCGCGCCCCGCGGTCGCGATGGCGAAGGAAGCCGTGAACCGCGCCTTCGAGACCACGCTTGCCGAGGGCATGAGTGTCGAGCGCAACCTGTTCCACGCCACCTTCGCTTTGGAGGACCGCTCCGAGGGCATGGCGGCGTTCATCGAGAAGCGCAAGCCGGTGAACAAGAACCGGTAAATTCGGCGGACGGTCAGGCTTGTGTAAGGCTCGGCCGCGTTCCCGCACGATCCCTGTGACGAAGCTGCAACAAGCACGGATTTCATGGGGGTTTCCCCCGCGGCAGTTTGCCTGCGGGACCTCGGCTGGTTAAACAGTTAAGAGGCCCCGTCGGCGGGGGCGGACAGCCGGGGTTAAGCGGGATTACATGATTGGGCGTACCGCCAGAGCTGGTCGCGTGATGACGCGACGCCGATCGGGCGTGGGTCCCGTGCTTGCGACATGGACCACGCTGGCGCTCTGTTGCGCCCTGCCCTCCGCCGCCCGGGCCGAAGCCCTGCCGGACGCGCTCGCCAAGGCCTATCAGACCAATCCACAGCTCAATGCCGAACGTGCGCGGCAACGCGCCACGGACGAGAACGTGCCGGCGGCCCTCGCCGGCTACCGGCCGCAGATCGTGGCGAGCCTCAGCGCCGGGCTGCAAACGGTTCGCAATCTCTTGCCCGACAACACGATCCAGACCGGCAACCTCAAGCCCTGGATCATCGGCGTCACCGTGACGCAGACCCTGTTCAACGGCTTCCGCACCGCGAACAACGTACGGGCCGCGGAACTTCAGGTGCAGTCGGGCCGCGAGGCGTTGCGCAATGTCGGCCAGGGCGTGCTGCTCGACGCGGTCACTGCCTACACCAACGTGCTCGCCAACCAGTCGCTGGTCGAAGCGCAGCGTTCCAACGTCGCCTTCCTGCGCGAAACGCTTTCGGTCACCCAGCGCCGCCTCAACGCCGGCGACGTCACGCCGACCGACAGCGCGCAGGCCGAGGCGCGCCTCAACCGCGGCCTTTCCGACCTCAACGCCGCCGAAGTCGCTCTCGCCGTCAGCCAGGCGACCTATGCGCAAGTGATCGGCAATTCGCCGTCGCAGCTGCGGCCCGCCGACGTCGTCGACCGCTACCTGCCGAAGAGCCGCGAAGACGCCATGACGATGGCGATCCGCCAGCACCCGGCGGTGATGGCCGCCGGCTTCGACGTCGACGTCGCCTCCACCAACATCCGCATCGCCGAAGGCGCGTTGCTGCCGAGCGCCACCATCCAGGGCAGCGCCAGCAAGAGCCGCAACAACGACCCGACGCTCGGCACCTTCGCCGAGGACCAGGCTTCCATCGTCGCCAGCGTCACCGCGCCGATCTATGACGGCGGCCAGGCCGCCGCGCAGACCCGGCAGGCCAAGGAGATCACGGCGCAGAGCCGCCTCGTGCTCGACCAGATACGCAACCAGGCGCGCACTGCGGCGGTCAGCGCCTGGGTTGCCAATGAAGGCGCCAAGGTCGCGGTCTCGGCCTCGGAGTCAGAGGTGAAGGCGGCGACCGTCGCGCTGCAGGGCGTGCAGCGCGAGGCCGCCGGCGGGCAACGCACGACAGTCGACGTCTTGAACTCGCAGGCCGATTTGATCCAGGCCAAGGCCCGCCTGATCGGTGCGCAACGCGATCGCGTGATTGCCTCCTACACGCTGCTCAGCGCCATCGGCCATCTCGACGTCAAGACGCTGAACCTGAACACGCCGGATTACCTGCCCGAGGTTCACTACCACCAGGTCCGCGATGCCTGGCACGGCCTGCGCACGCCATCGGGGCAGTAGTTTCAATACATCGAGCTCCGCTTGCGGTGTTTGTCGAGCAGCCATGCAGCGAAGCGCGGCGGCGGCTGTCGGGCCGATGTGATACCGTCCCGTGCGACCAAAAAAAATCGGGGAGAGAAACCGTGCTCGATCGACGCAGTGTTCTGCTCGCCTCCCTCGCCGCCGGAGTAGCCATGACCAACAGAGCCCACGCGCGCGCGGCGCAGCCCGCGACACCGATCAATTTCGACGTTCCGCCGCATGCCTGCGACTGCCACACCCATATCCATGGCGATCCCGAAAAGTTTCCGTTCTTCGCAGGACGCGTCTATACGCCGGAGCCGGCGAGCCCGGAGGAAATGGCGGCGCTGCACAAGGCGCTGCATATCGAGCGCGTGGTGATCGTCACCCCGAGCGTCTACGGCACCGACAACTCCTCCACCCTGTTCGGCATGAAGGCACGCGGCGCGACCGCGTGCGGCGTCGCCGTGATCGACGACAAGACCACCGAAGCGCAGCTCGACACGATGCAGCAGGAAGGCTTCCGCGGCATCCGCCTCAATCTCGCGACCGGGGGCGTCAACGATCCCAATGTCGGCCGGCCGCGCTTCACGGCCGCTGTCGAGCGCATGAAGGCGCGCGGCTGGCACGTGCAGCTCTACACCACGCTCGGCATGATCTCGGCGATCAAGGATCTCGTCGAGGCCGCGCCGGTGCCGGTCGCGTTCGACCATTTCGGCGGCCTCGAAGCCGAGCGCGGCCTCGAGCAGCCGGGCTTTTCCGATCTCGTCGCGCTGGTGAAGTCCGGCAAGGCCTATGTGAAGATCTCGGGTGCCTATTGCTCCTCGAAACTCGCGCCCGATTTTCAGGACATGGTGCCTTACGCACAGGCGCTGATCGCGGCAAATGCGGACCGCATCGTCTGGGGCACCGACTGGCCGCATCCGGATTCCAGTCGCGTCGAAGGACGCAAGGCCACCGACATCGCGCCACTCTATCAGATCGACGACGGGCGTCTGCTCAACCAGTTGCCGGTGTGGGCACCCGATGCCGCCGTGCGCAAGAAGATCCTGGTCGACAACCCGGCGCGACTTTACGGCTTCTGACGTCAGCGCGCGCGGCGCGAGAAGAACGAGATCAGGACCGGCAAGGTCACGAGGATCACGACCGGCGCCAGCATCATGCCGGTCACGACGACGACGGCGAGCGGCTTCTGCACCTGCGAGCCGATGCCCTCCGACAGCGCCGCCGGCAGCAGGCCGACGCCGGCGACGACGCAGGTCATCAGCACCGGCCGGAGCTGCAGCTCGCCGGTGCGCACCACCGCGCTCATGCGATCCATGCCTTCTTCGATGAGCTGGTTGAACTGCGACAGGATGATGATGCCGTCCATCACGGCGATGCCGAACAGCGCAATGAAGCCGATCGCCGCGGAGACGCTGAACGCGGTGCCGGAGATCAGGAGGCCCAGCACGCCGCCGAAGATCGCCATCGGGATCACGCTCATCGCCAGCAGCGTGTCAGCCATCGAGCCGAAATTGAACCAGAGCAGCACGCCGATCAGCGCCAGCGAGATCGGCACCACGATCGACAGGCGGCGGATCGCGTCCTGGAGATTGCCGAATTCGCCGACCCATTCCATGTGCGAGCCCGGCGGCAGTTGCACCTGCTCGGCGATCTTGTCCTGGGCCTCGCGGATCGCACTGCCGAGGTCGCGCTCGCGCACCGAGAACTTGATCGGCAGATAGCGTTCCTGCTGCTCGCGATAGATGTAGGCAGCGCCCGAGACCAGGCTGATCGTGGCGACCTCGCTGAGGGGAATCTGGGTGACGGTCCCGTTCGGCCCGGGTGCGCCGATGCGCAAATTCTGGATCGCCTCGGCACTGCGGCGGTATTCCGGCGCGAGGCGAACGATGATCGGGAAGTGACGGTCGGAACCGGGCTCGTAGAGATCGCCGGCCGTGTCACCGCCGATCGCGACCTTGATTGTGGCGTTGATGTCGCCCGGCGAGAGGCCATAGCGCGCGGCCTTGGCGCGATTGATGTCGATCTGGACGGTCGGCTGCCCGAGCGAGGTGAACACGGCAAGGTCGGTGACGCCCTGCACGGTCGACAGCACCTGCTTGATCTTGTTGGCGGTGTCGGTGAGCGCCTGAAGGTCGCTGCCGAACAGCTTGATCGAGTTCTCGCCCTTCACGCCGGAGACGGCCTCGGAGACGTTGTCCTGGAGATATTGCGAGAAGTTGAACTCGACGCCGGGGAAGCGGCCGTCGAGCTGCTTGAGCAGCTGCGCGGTGAGCTCTTCCTTGTCACGGGTGCCGGGCCACTGGCTGATCGGCTTCAGCGGCGCGAAGAACTCGGCGTTGAAGAAGCCGGCGGCGTCGGTGCCGTCGTCAGGACGGCCGTGCTGCGACACGACGGACTCGACCTCTGGCCGGGCGCGGATCAGCTTGCGCATCTCGTTGACGTAGCTGTTGCCTTCCTGAAGCGAGATGGTCGGCGGCAGCGTGGCGCGAATCCAGAGATTGCCCTCCTCCAGCTTCGGCAGGAATTCGAGGCCGAGCAGCCGGGCGAGCGCCACCGTCATCAGCACGAGCCCGACCGCGCCGCCGAGCACGATGGCGCGATGGGCGACCGCCCATTGCAGCAGCGGCGAGTACAGGCGATGCAGGATCCGCATGACCCTGGTCTCGGTTTCCTCGACATGCGCGGGCAGGATGATCGCGGACAATGCAGGCGTGACCGTGAACGTCGCAAGCAGTCCGCCGGCGAGCGCATAGGCATAGGTGCGGGCCATCGGCCCGAAGATGTTGCCCTCGACGCCGGACAGCGTGAACAGCGGCAGGAAGGCCGCGATGATGATCGCCGCGGCAAAGAAGATCGAGCGCGAGACGTCGGCGGCCGCGCTGAGGATGGCGTGGCTCTTCATGCCGAACAGCGTCTCGTTGGACATGTGCTCGGATTCAGACATCGGCGTCGTCTGCGTCAGGCGACGGAAGATCGCCTCCACCATGATGACGGTGGCATCGACGATCAGGCCGAAATCGATCGCACCGACCGACAGCAGATTGGCCGATTCCCCGCGCAGCACGAGAATGATGACGGCGAAGAACAGCGCAAACGGAATCGTGGCGCCGACGATCAGCGCGCTGCGGAGGTCGCCGAGGAAGATCCACTGCAGCAGCACGATCAGCAGGATGCCGACCACCATGTTGTGCAGCACGGTGTGAGTGGTGAGCGCGATCAGATCGCCGCGGTCGTAGATGCGCTCGATGCGCACGCCGGGCGGCAGGATGCTGGAATTGTTGATGACCTGGACGAGGTGGTGGACCCGCTTGATGGTCGGCGAACTCTGCTCACCGCGTCGCATCAGGACGATGCCCTGCACGATGTCGTCGGCCTCGTCGAGGCCGGCAATGCCGAGGCGCGGCTTCTGCCCGACGGTGACGGTGGCGACGTCCTTGACCAGCACCGGATTTCCGCCCGTCTGCGAGACCATGGTGTTGGCGACATCGTCGATGGAACGGATCAGGCCGACGCCGCGGACCACGGCCGATTGCTGGCCGATATTGACGGTGTTGCCGCCGACATTGACGTTCGCATTGCCGACCGCCTGCAGCAGTTGCGGCAGCGTCAGGCCGTTGGCAACGAGCTTGTTGAAATCGACCTGGATCTCATAGGTCTTGCTCTTGCCACCCCAGCCGGTGACGTCGATCACGCCGGGCACGGCACGGAAGCGGCGTTGCAGGATCCAGTCCTGGATGGTCTTGAGATCGAGCACGCTGTAGTTCGGCGGACCGACCAGACGGTAGCGGAAGATCTCGCCGATCGGACTGAGCGGCGAGATCTGCGGCTGCACGTTGCCGGGCAGCGGCGCGAGCTGCGCCAGGCGGTTCAACACCTGCTGCAACGCCTCGTCATAGGTGTAGGCGAAGGAGAACTGGATTTTGACGTCGGACAGACCGTAGAGCGAGATGGTGCGGATGGTCGTGATGTTCTTCAGGCCCGCGACCTGGGTCTCGATCGGGATCGTGATGTAGCGCTCGATCTCCTCCGCCGACAGACCCGGCGACTGCGTCACGATGTCGACCATGGGCGGGGTCGGATCGGGATAGGCTTCGATGTTGAGCTGGTTGAATGCGATCACGCCGCCGATCAGCACGGCGACGAACATTCCAACCATCAGAAAGCGCCGGTTGACGGCAAGGGCGACGAGACGATCCATTCAAGCTTCGGTTTGTCTTGAGTTTATTGGGTCGTCGATCAGCTACCGGACGCCGCGCGGTCGATGAACAGGCTGCCCTTGACCACGATCTGCTCGCCGGGTCGGAGATTGCTGGTGACCTCGACGAGGTTGCCGTTGACGAGGCCGATCTTGATCTCGCGCAGTTCGACCGACTTGTCGTCGCGCGCGACCCAGATGCGGACCTTGTCGGCCTCATAGATCAGGGCCTGCTTCGGCACGGCCGGCGCGGCGCGGTCGCCGGCCGAGTAGATCGTGACGTTGGCGAACATTTCCGGCTTGAGCAGGCCGTCCTTGTTGTCGATGGTGGCGCGGACCAGCAGGCGGCGGGTGGTGGGATCGATCGCGGCGGCGACGTAGTTGATCTTGGCCGTCAGGGGGCGGCCCGGCAGCGCCATCACGTTGACGGTGATGTCCTGACCGATGCACACCGCGGCCGCGTCGCTCTCGCGCACGAAGGCGGTGAGCCAGACGGTGGAGAGGTCGCCGATCACGAACACCGGATCGCTGGCGCCGGAATTGACGTACTGGCCGGGACCGATCTTGCGCTGTACGACCGTGCCGGCGATCGGCGAATAGATCGTGACTTCCGGATTGATGGCGCCCTTGTCCTGGAACGTCTTGATGGTCTCGTCGGTGAAGCCGAGAATGCGCAGCTTGTTGCGCGCGGCTTCCAGCGCGGTCCCGGAGGAGCGCATGTCGTTGCGCGCCTGCACCTGGGTCGCTTCCGCCTGCTGGTAGTCCTTCAGCGGAATGGCGTGGCCCTCGTAGAGGTCCTTGGCACGCTTGAACTGGATGTCGGAGAGCTCGAGCGCCGACCTCGCCTTGTTTTGCGAGGTCATCGCCGCGATGAAGTCGTTCTGGGCCTGCACGGTGTCGGCGGCCTCGATTGTGAACAGCGGTTGACCTTGCTTCAGCATCTCACCCGGCTTGGCCAGCAGCTTGGTGACGCGGCCGGCATAGGGCGAGAACACCGGCGTCGAACGATCCTCGTCGACGGCGACCTTGCCTTCGGTGACATATTCGGCGCGGAAGGCCCTGGCCTTGACCGGCTCGATCGTCAGCGTCGCCCATTCGGACGCTGTCGGCGTGAAGTTCTGCGCATTCCTGCGCGATTGGCTGGAAATCTCGGAGTGCTTCTTTTCCTTGGGTCCCAAAGAGAGGAAGCCATAGGCACCGGCGCCGGCAAGAACTAGTAGAACTACGGACGTGATCACCCGTTGTTTTGTAAACACCTGCAATCGCTTGGTATTTTCAACTACCATGGAGCCCGGTCGTGTCTGCGACGATCTCGGCAGGTCCCTGCCTTATCGGTTGCGCTAATAGTGCCGAATTGGGATTTCAAACAACCTAAAAAACGCTGGACGCCTTTCGGTTTGCGTTAAATTTTTGCGACGTGTCAGCTTCACGTCAGCTTCGCGCCGGCCACTGTGCCGGATGACTGCCGAGTGGCATCGCCCGACGCGACCAATGTGCCGGCGTTGTCGACAGCATCGCCGAATGACGAACTGCCTTCAACATGCCGAAGCCAGATGACATGCTCTCGATGAACGCAGCATGTACAGCCTCGCCCGTAAGATCCGGGGTGTTCAGTCCATCGTCGAGCCGGCCGAGATTCCACAACCAGCGCCCGGTCTGCGCCAGTGACACGCGCACGTGCCAGCTGCCGCCTTCGCGAGCCTGGCGCAGCTTGGCCATCATCGCGCCGAACGCCATCAGATAGCCGGTGGCATGGTCGAGCATCTGCGCCGGCAATTCCTTGGGACCATCGAGGCCGGCAGCGCGCCCCTCGGCGTGATTGAATCCCGTCGTGGTCTGCACGAGGGAATCGAAGCCGCGCCGCTCGGCCCAGGGGCCGGCATGGCCATACGCGGACAGCGTGACGTAGACGATGCCGGGATTGAGGCTCGCTGCATCCTGCGGCGAAAAGCCGAGCGCCGCGAGCGCACGCGGGCGATAGCCTTGCGAGAAGATGTCGGCGTCTTTCAACAGTTCGCGCAATTGAGCCCTGCCCGTCTCGCTCTTCAGCTCGATGAAGGTGGTGAGCTTGCCGCGGCCGGTGTCGATGGTGAGCCAGGGAATGGCGGGCAGCTCCGGACCCGACACCAGCAGCACATCCGCTCCGTGCGCGGCAAGCGTACGGCCGGCGACGGGGCCGGCAATGACGCGGGAGAGATCGAGCACGCGAAGACCTGCGAGCGGACGATCGTCCTTCGAGTTTCCTTGCGGCCACGGCTTCGGCGCGGCCTCGCCGATCTTCTCGATCGAGATCAGCGGCAATTGCGCGAGCGCGTGCGCCTGCGGCAGCGCGGACCATTCGTCGTAAGAGCGCATCAGCGCGACCACGCCGCCCGCGGCATAAGCCGCAGTCTCGAAATCTTCACCTCGCCATTGCATCAGCGCCGCCTGCACCTTCTCGCGCTCGGGTTCGCAGGCCAGAACGCTGCAGACGGCGTCGCGATGGTGTGGGAAATTGGTGTGGCAGCGAACAAAGCGGCCATCGCCGGTCCTGTAGACGCCGGCAATCGCATCCCATGCCGGCGGCGGAGGCTTGTCGTCGAGGCGCAAATAGCGTTCGGAGCGGCACTCGGCGACGGCGTGGCGCATGTCGACGGAGACGTCTTGTACCTGCCCGCTGCGCAGCCGCCAGATCTCGGCAGCGGCAAGGCCCGCGGCGGCAATGGTCGTCTGTCCGGCGACGGCCACACGGAACGAGGACGGAAGCTGCGGCTCCTCGCCGGTCAGCCGCACGCGTTCGAGCGCGGCCGTATCGCCGCCGGCTGAGGTCCAGACATCGCTGAGAATATCGGCGGGGCTTTGCATGACCGCTTCTCTCCCTCGTCGTTTGCTGTACTTTTCTCGACCATGTCATGATCGCAGAAAGGAATGCAATGGCCACCATCGATCCCCTCATCGCCGGTGCCGTGTTCGTCGCAACGGCCGCGACCGACGCCGTCTACGTCATGTTCACCTCGGCCGTCATCGCGCGAAGACGCGTGCCGGCGGCAAACTGGAGTGCGATCTGGTACCTGCTCTCCTCCTACGCCGTGATCAGCTACACCGAAAACGCCTTCTACGTCGCCTTCGCCGCGATCGGCTCCTGGGCCGGCGCCTATGCCTCGCTGACCTTCCTGCACCGCCCGCCCGGCGGCCCGCCGGTGGGGGCGGCGCCGGAGTGATGCCAGTCTCTCTCCACGTCATTGCGAGGAGCCTTTGCGACGAAGCAATCCAGCATCCCTCCGCGGATGAATTTCTGGATTGCTTCGCTGCGCTCGCAATGACGGCGTGGAGACTACTGTGTCTCACCCGAAACAGCTACAATCTCCGCACCAACAAAAAGGAAAGCCAACAATGGATCTCGGTCTCAAAGGAAAGAACGCCATCGTGCTCGGCGGCACGCGCGGCATCGGGCGGGCGATCGCGGCAACGCTCGCCGGCGAAGGCGCCAATGTCGCGGTGTGCGCGCGCAATGCCGATCAGGTCGCAACCACCGTCGCTGAATTGAGGGCGAGCGGCATCAAGGCGACCGGCGGCGCAGTCGACGTCACCGACGGCGCGGCGCTGAAGTCCTGGATCGAGGGTGCCGCAAAGGAGCTTGGCGGCGTCGACCTGCTGTTCTCCAATGCCGGCGCGATGGCGCAGGGTCACGATCCCGCATCCTGGCAGCAGAATTTCCAGCTCGACGTTCTCGGCGCCGTGCACGCGTTCGATGCCGCGCGGCCATTTCTCGAAGTGAGCGGCGCTGGAAGCGGCGATGCCGCCTTCGTCATCATCTCGTCGATCTCGGCGGCGCAGGCCGACACCGCAAGCTCCTACGGCCCGATCAAGGCCGCGCTGATCCACATGGCCAAGGGACTGGCGCGGCAATACGCCAGGAAGAAGATCCGCGTGAACGTTGTCTCGCCCGGCACCGTCTATTTCAAGGGCGGCGTCTGGGAGATGATCGAGAAGAACATGCCCGACCGCTACAACGACGCGATGAGGCGCAATCCGACCGGACGCATGGCAACGCCGCAGGACATCGCCAATGCCGCGGTGTTTCTGGCGAGCCCGGTCTCGGGGTTCACGACGGGGTCCAATCTCGTCGTGGACGGCGCGATCTCGAACCGGGTGAATTTTTGAGGTGCGACAACGTTCGTAACCCACCCGTCATCCTGAGGTGCGAAGCTTGCGATGCGAGGCATCGCAGGCTGAGCCTCGAAAGATGCACGGCCCCGATGCAGCCGGGCCGTCGCCCTTCGAGGGCCGCTAAAGAAGCGGCCACCTCAGGGTGACGGTGAGAGATTTTCGCCCGTTGAACAGGTCTCAATGAAAGTCCCGCGACGGCGGCAGGATGCGGACGTTGCGGGGGTGGCGGATTTTTTGCGCGGGCATGTCCGCGAGCGAGCGGGGGTCTTCGTTGAGCGGCTCGACCAATGTGGCGCCTGCCGGCACCGGATGCTTGCGGCTCAGCGCGTCGTTGGCAAGGCTGACCAGATCGTGCGAGCGGTCGATCATGCGCTGGGCGATCAGATGCGTCACCTTCTCGGGGCTGCTCTGGATATAGCCCTGGACCTCGATGAGGCGCGCGCCCATCACCTCCTTGCGATACTGCTCCATGACCTTGGGCCACACCACGACATTGGCGATGCCGGTCTCGTCCTCCAGTGTCATGAAGACGACGCCGCTGGCGCTGCCCGGCCGCTGCCGCACCAGCACCACGCCGGCGCAGCGGACGCGGCGCCGCTCGTTCTCGTGGTTGATCTCCCTGCAGGCGACGATGCGCTCGCGCGAAAACATCTCGCGCAGAAACTCCATCGGATGGCCCTTCAGCGAGAGCCGGATGGTCTGGTAGTCCGCGACAACCTGCTCGGGGAGCGGCATCTCGGGCAGCGGCTTTGCGTGCTCGTCCGGCTGCTCGCGCGCGGTCGCCGCCTCGAACAGCGGCAGCGGCACGTCGTCGGGCAATCGCCGCACCTGCCACAGCGCCTCGCGGCGGTCGAGCCCGAGCGAGCGGAACGCGTCGGCATCCGCCAGCAGGATCAGCGCGGGCTTGGGCAGGCCGGTGTCACGGGCGAAGTCTTCGAGCGAGGTGAAGGCACGGCGGTTGCGGGCGGCGACGATGCGGTCGGCCCAGTCTTGCTCCACCTCACTTAAGGCCGCACGGGAAGTGGTAGGGCTCTCTCCCCCCTTGTGGGGGAGAGTTGGAGAGAGGGGTAAGCCACGACCACCGTCCGTGCGGCTCACCCCTCTCCCTACCCCTCCCCCACAAGGGGGGAGGGAACCCATCCGTTCGTGCGTCCCTGACTCCTGTTCATCCACGCTTCGCTTGCGCAACGCCTGGCTCCTTTTCAGCCTCTCCTCATCTTCATCGAGCCAGTGGAAACCGTCGATCTGGCGGAAGCCGAGGCGCACGGCGCAATATCTTTTGCCGGTGTTCTCCAGCGTGTTCTGCGCAAAGCTGTGGGACACGTCGATGTCACGCACCTCGACGCCATTCTTGCGGGCATCGCCGACGATCTGTGCCGGGGCGTAAAAGCCCATCGGCTGCGAGTTCAACAGGCCGCAGCAGAACGCGTCGGGGTGGTGATGCTTCAGCCATGACGAGATATAGACGAGTTGCGCGAAGCTCGCGGCATGGCTCTCCGGAAAGCCGTAGGAGCCGAAGCCCTTGATCTGGTCAAAACAGCTTCTGGCGAAATTGGCATCGTAGCCGCGCGCCACCATGTTGCCGATCAGCTTCTCCTCGTACTGGCCGATGGTGCCGACATTGCGGAAGGTCGCCATCGAGCGGCGCAGGCCATTGGCTTCCTCGGAGGTGAATTTCGCCGCCTCGATCGCGATGCGCATCGCCTGCTCCTGAAACAGGGGCACGCCCTTGGTCTTGTGCAGCACCTTGTAGAGCTCGTCCGCAGGACCATGCTCTGGGGATGGCGAGGGATAGGTCACCTTCTCCAGACCGTTTCGCCGCCTCAAGTAAGGATGCACCATGTCGCCCTGGATCGGCCCCGGACGCACGATCGCGACCTCGATGACGAGATCGTAGAAGGTCCGCGGCTTCAGGCGCGGCAGCATGTTCATCTGGGCGCGGCTCTCGACCTGGAACACGCCGAGCGACTCGCCTCGTTGCAGCATTTGATAAACTTCGTCGTCATCCTCCCCCTTGATATCCGCCAGCACGTAGCGCTTGCCCTTGTGCTGGTCGATCAAGTCAAAACATTTCCTGATGCAGGTCAGCATGCCCAGGGCGAGCACGTCGACCTTCATCATATGAAGCGCATCGACGTCGTCCTTGTCCCATTCGATGAAGGTGCGATCGTCCATCGCGGCATTGCCGATGGGGACATAGGTGTCGAGCCGGTCCTGGGTCAGCACATAGCCGCCGACATGCTGGGACAGATGGCGCGGGAATTCGATCAGCTCGGTCGCAAGCTCGACCGCGAGATTGATCATGGGATTGCTGGGATCGAGCCCGGCCTGCCGGACCTGCATGTCATTGAGGCCCTTGCCCCAGCTGCCCCAGACGGTGTCGGCGAGCGCGGCGGTGACGTCCTCGGTCAGGCCCAGCGCCTTGCCGACGTCGCGGATGGCGCTGCGCGGACGGTAGTGGATGACGGTGGCGATGATCGCGGCACGGTGGCGGCCGTAGCGGCGATAGACATATTGCATCACCTCCTCGCGCCGCGAATGCTCGAAATCGACGTCGATGTCGGGCGGCTCCAGCCGCTCCTTGGAGATGAATCGCTCGAACAGTAGGTCCACCTTGGTCGGGTCGACCGAGGTGATGCCGAGCACGTAGCACACGGCCGAATTCGCCGCCGATCCGCGGCCCTGGCACAGAATGTTCTGGCTGCGCGCGTAGTGCACGATGTCGTGCACGGTGAGGAAGTAATGCGCGTATTTCAGCTCGGCGATCAGCGCGAGCTCCTTGTTGAGCGTCGCGCGCAGCTTGTCGTCGATCTCGCCGCCGAAATATTTGTCGACGCCCGCCCAGGTCAGGTCCTCCAGATGTCCCTGCGCGGTCTTGCCCGGCGGCACCGGCTCGTCAGGATACTGGTATTTGAGCTGATCGAGCGTGAAGTCGATGCGATCGGCAAACCGCATGGTTTCCGCGATGGCCGCGGGGAAGTCGCGGAACAGCCGCGCCATCTCGCGTGGTGTCTTCAAGAACCGCTCGGCATTGGCTTCCAGCGTCCGCCCCACAGCCTCGATCGTGGTCTTCTCGCGGATGCAGGTCAGCACGTCCTGAAGCGGCCGGCGGCCGGCATCATGATAGAGCACCTCGTTGGTCGCAAGCAGCGGCACTTTTGCCTTGGCGGCGAGATCATCCAGCTGTGCCAGGCGGCGGCGGTCGTCGCCACGATAGATCAGGCTCGCCGCCAGCCATACCCCCTCGGCGCCGCTGGTCCTGAGCCTGGCAAGGATATCGAGCGCCTGCACGGGATCGAAACGATGCGGCAGCGTCAGGATCAGAAGCTGGCCTTCCGAGAATGCGAGAAGATCGGCAAAGGCGAGACGACATTCGCCCTTCTCGATCCGCGTGATGTCGTTCCCACGCTTGCCCCGGGTCAGGAGCTGGCACAGTCGGCCATAAGCGGCGCGGTCGCGCGGATAAACAAGAATGTCGGGCGTGCCGTCGACGAAGACGATGCGCGCGCCGATCAAGAGTTTCGGCTTGTGCAGCACCTTGTCATTGTCGAGCTCGTTCCAGGCCCGCACCACGCCGGCGAGCGTGTTGTGATCGGCAATACCGATCGCGGGAATGCCGAGCTTGCTCGCCTGATGCACATAGGCGCGCGGATCCGAGCCGCCGCGCAGGAAGGAGAAATTGGTGGTGATGCCGATCTCGGCGTAAGCGGGAGCCATCATGCGAAGAGACCGTGCACATACCAGTTGGGCGGCGCGGGCTTGCCGTCGGCGTCGAACACCTCGCCCTCGTAGAGACCGTCGCGAAAGATCCAGAAGCGCAGGCCCTCGGCATCCTCGATGCGGAAATAATCCCGCGTCAGCTGCTTGCCGTCCTGCCGCCACCATTCCATGGCGATGCGCTCGGGTCCTTCCACCCGCACCACCGCATGTTTTGCGCGCCGCCAGGTGAATTGATGCGGCGGACCGTCGGGCACCGTCGCGAACGGCACGGTGACCGGCTCCGGCTTGTCGAATAGCCGCAAGGGGCGCAGCGGCGGCTCGTTCTCGGCACGCGCGGGCCATTCGGCCTGCATGGCGGCGGCGAGATGATGCTGCGCGGGCGCGGCCAGCACCGCCTGCTCGGGGATATGGGTATCCTCGGGCAGGTGCACGATCACGCGCTTGCCGCCGATGCGCGCGGCGATGCGGTCGATCAGCGCGGCGAGCTCGTCATTGTCGTGGACATGGGCATCGAGATCGCGCTGCTCCTGCACCACGATCTCGGTGCGGCTCGCCGACAGGCGCACCATGTCGAAGCCGAAGCCGGGATCGAGGGGATCGGCGAGCGCATCGAGCCGCTCGCGGAACAGGCGGTCGATCACCGCGCTGCGCGTCACGGGACGCCCCGTCTCGACCATGATCGCACGCACCGCGCCGTCGGTACGGAAGAAGGCGGCCTCCAGCCGCCGCGCGCCCTTGCCCTGTTTCTCCATGGACGCGATCAACGTGTCGGCGAGCCGCGACAGCGTCATCGCGATCATGGTGTCGGTCGCGATCGGCTCGGCGAAGCGCTTCTCGACGATGTAATCGGGCAGCGGCTTGCGCGGGTTGATCGGCGCATCGCCCTGCCCCAGCGCATGGGCGAGCAACGTGGAGAACCGCGCGCCGAACCGCGCCGTGATCTCGCTCGGCCTGCGCGCGGCGACGTCGCCGATGGTCTTCAGGCCGGCGCGGCGCAGGCCGGTGGTGACGGCCTCGTCCGCGCCGAGCGCGGATACCGGAAACCGGTCGATCGCCGCCGCCTCCCCGCCATCGGGAATGATGCTGCCGGAGGTCTGCCGCGTCAGCGTGCGCGCGCAGACCGAGGTGCCGGCGATCGCCGCCCCCACGGCAAAGCCCTGGCGGGCCAGCGCCTGGACCAGTGTTCGCAACAGCGCGGCCTCGCCGCCGAACAGATGCGCGCAGCCGGTGATGTCGAGGAACAGCCCGTGCGGCGGATCGAGCGCCACCAGCGGCGTGAAGCGGTCGCACCAATCGGCGATGTCGCTCAGCGTCTTGGCATCGGCCACGACATCGGCGTCGAACACACGCAAATCCGGGCACATCGCCCGCGCATTGGCCAGCGGCTGGCCGATATACAGGCCGAGACGCTCGGCGGCCTCGTCCAGCGCATGGATCACCAACGCATTGACGTCCTTGATGACGACAATGCTCGGCTCATGATTGGCGTTACCCAGCCCGGCGCTGTTGAAAAACCGCTGAATCCGATCGATCGGCAGGCGCGGCAGCCACAGGCTGAGAATACGTCGACGGTTCACTGAACTGGCACTCATCACAATTCCATTCCATGATCCACCGGCCGCATTGGCCATGACGATTGCGCAACAGCTCGGCATCGAAGCGCGGCGCGCCCCAGGCGCTCCACATCGGCCCCGGCGGCGAATGCGCCGCGCGCAGCATCCATCGCGTCTCCGCGGTCGAGGGCAGCGGCTGGGCGGCCATGCGCAGCATCAGGCCGGTGACGCCGGAACCTTGCGCGGCCAGCGTCAGCTTGCGGCTCGCCACCAGATCGAACTGCCTGACATCGCCCCAGAGCTCGAGCACGACAGCGCCCAGCGCGTCGCAGGCGAGTGCATCGGCGGAGCTGCGTAGCGCGCTCTCGACATCGGCGGCGCGCACCAGCACCACGCGGCGCGGATCGAGGCCGAGTTCGGCGAGCCCGCTCATCGACAGCGCGCCGGTTTCCAGTTCCGAAAAATCCTGTCGCACCCACAGCAGCGGCCGCTGCGCCGAGACGCGTCCCGCCAGCCCCATGACGAACCCCGTGGCAGCCGTGCCCTGGCGCCCCTCGCAAAACACCTCGTGGATCGCCGCGCGCGCGAGCCCGCCCTTCAGCACGGCATCGACCTCGCGATGGCCGAGCGCGATGCGCTCGTGCTGATGCACGACCTCCGCCGTCTCGATCCGTTCGATCTGGCCGCGCAAGGTCGCAAGCGCGCTCATGCGTGCGCCGCTCATGCTCGCCGCTCCTTCAGGGGTGAGTGCCGAAATTCCTGGAAATAAGAACCTACGGCTGGCTCATTTGTTCATGATATGTTCTAATATAAAGCTAACGCCGGCCGGTGAGTCAATCGAATTGCGGCTCATTCGGATTCGTCAGCTGAATCAAAGGGATTCCGGGATGGACGTACAACGCAAGCTGGAAATTCTGGCGGATGCCGCCAAGTACGACGCCTCGTGCGCCTCCAGCGGCACCGAGAAGCGGGATTCCAGCGACCGCAAGGGCATGGGCTCGACCGCGCCGGGCATGGGCATCTGCCATTCCTATGCGCCGGACGGACGCTGCATCTCGCTGCTCAAGGTGCTGCTGACCAACGCCTGCAATTACGACTGCCTCTATTGCGTCAACCGCGCCTCCTCGAACGTAGCCCGCGCCCGCTTCACCGTCGACGAGGTGGTCAAGCTGACGCTCGACTTCTACCGGCGCAATTACATCGAGGGCCTGTTCCTCTCCTCCGGCATCATCCGCAGCCCCGACTACACCATGGAGCAGGTCGTCAGCGTCGCGCGAAGCTTGCGCGAGGTGCATCACTTCCGCGGCTACATCCACCTCAAGACCATTCCCGAGGCCGACGACGCGCTGATCGCGGAGGCCGGCAAATATGCCGACCGCCTCTCCATCAACATCGAGATGCCCGAGGAGACGAGCCTGCAGCAATTCGCACCCGAGAAGGACGTCCGCGCCATCCGTCGCACCATGGGCCGGCTGCGGCTGAAGCTCGACGAGGCCGAGGAGAACCGCGTAGCGAAGACGAAGGCCAGGCCGCAACGTTTCGCGCCGGCCGGCCAGAGCACGCAGATGATCGTCGGCGCAGATAGCGCCTCCGACCACACCATTCTCCACACCAGTTCCAATCTCTACGGCTCGTACAAGCTGCGGCGCGTCTATTACTCCGCCTTCAGCCCGATCCCCGACGCCAGCCGGGCCTTGCCGCTGGTGCAGCCGCCGCTGCTGCGCGAGCACCGGCTCTACCAGGCCGACTGGCTGATGCGGTTCTACGGCTTCGACGTTACGGAGATCGTCGACGACAGCGCCATGCTGCCGCTCGACATCGATCCGAAGCTCGCCTGGGCGCTGCGCCACCGCGACCGCTTTCCGCTCGACGTCAACCGCGCCAGCCGCGAGGAGCTGCTGCGCGTGCCCGGCTTCGGCACCAAGGCGGTCGAACGCATCATCGCGACGCGTCGCACCACCACGATCCGCCTCTCCGATTTGGCGCGGCTGCATGTGCCCAGGCACAAGGCGCTGCCGTTCATCGTCCTCAGCGATCACCGCCCGTCCCCGCATCGCCTCGATGCGGCCGGGCTGATCGAACGTTTCAAGCCCAAAGCAACGCAATTGGGGTTTGGCTTCTGATGCCCTACATCACCCTCGACACCGAAACCGATTTCGACGGCTGGCGCAAAGCGGCGCGCAGTCTCGCGCTGCATCATGTGCAGCCCGCCGATGTCACCTGGACCGTGCCAGGCCGCGATGCGGAGCTGTTCGCACCGCAAGCGCCATCTCCGATCCTCGAGGTGAACGAAGGCACCTTCAGCGTATCAGGCAAATTCGTCGAACTGGCCCAGGCCGCAATCCTGCATCGCGATCCCGAGCGCTTTGCGATCCTCTATCGCCTGCTCTGGCGCCTGAAGGACAATCACGACCTCATCGACGTCGCGACCGATGCCGATGTCGCGCAAGTCACTGCGATGGCCAGAGCGGTTCGTCGCGACGAGCACAAGATGCACGCCTTCGTCCGCTTCCGCGAGATCGGCAGGGAACGCGAGGCGCATTACGTCGCCTGGTTCGAGCCGGAGCATCACATCGTCGAACTCGCCGCGCCGTTCTTCGCCAAGCGCTTCGCCGACATGCCCTGGTCGATCCTGACGCCGGATCTCTGCGCGCATTGGGACGGGCACACGCTCTCGTTCACGCCGGGCGTCAGCAAGAGCGAAGCGCCAGGCGAAGACCGGCTGGAGGAAACCTGGCGGCGCTATTACGCCAGCATCTTCAATCCGGCCCGGCTCAAGGTGAAGGCGATGCAGGCCGAGATGCCGAAGAAATACTGGAGGAACCTGCCGGAGGCCTCGATCATTAAGCCCTTGATCGAGGACGCCGAGCGCATGACCGGCGCCATGATCGCCAACGCTGCAACCGATCCGCACAAGCCTCAGAAGCGGCCGGAGGCCCCGATGACCCGCAAGCCTGCCGCCAACGATCTCGACGCGCTCCGCGAGGAGGCCGCCCATTGCCGCGCCTGCCCGCTCTACAAGGACGCGACCCAGACCGTGTTCGGCGAGGGCCCCGGGAATGCCAACATCATGCTGGTCGGCGAGCAACCCGGCGACAAGGAAGACCTCGCCGGCCATCCCTTCGTCGGCCCGGCCGGCCAGATGCTGGACCGTGCGCTGGAGGAAGCCGGTGTCGACCGCAAGAAGGTCTACGTCACCAACGCCGTGAAGCACTTCAAATTCGTGCCGCGCGGAAAGATCCGCCTGCACCAGAAGCCGAACACGCCGGAGATCCGGGCGTGCCGGCAATGGTATGAGCGCGAAGTCGCCGCGGTCCAGCCCGATCTGATCGTGGCAATGGGGGCCACCGCTGCGCAAAGCGTGTTCGGCAAGATCACTCCGATCGGCAAGACCCGCGGCCGGCTCATCGACCTCGAAGACGGACGCAAGGCGCTGGTGACGGTGCATCCGTCCTATCTACTGCGGCTGCCCGATCCGGAAGCCAAGGCGCTGGAATATCGGCGCTTTGTCGAAGATCTGAAGATCGCTGCCGGGCTGCAGAGGAAAGCCGCGCACGCCGCCTGATCAGTGGTGGGAAAACGGCCTTCAACCGCCGCTTGTCATCCGGCCTTCAAATCCATCGCAGACAATGCCCTTCAACTGCAAGTGAAGGGGCGTCCAGACATGACCGATGTTGCATTCGACCGCGCGGTAGCCGATCCCGCGCCCGTCCAGCCGGCCTCACGGCCAAATCTCGACAAGGGCTTCAATCCGCTGACGATGATCCTGTTCTTCGGGATCCTCGCCGCGGGCCTGCTGTTCGTCGCCTACAGCATCTATGTCGACGTCAATGCCACCGGCACGAAAGTGACGACCTATCTGCCCTACATCCTATTGCTCGTCGCGCTGCTGATCGCGCTCGGCTTCGAATTCGTCAACGGCTTCCACGACACCGCCAATGCGGTCGCGACCGTGATCTACACACATTCGCTGCCGGCTGAAGTCGCGGTGATGTGGTCGGGCTTCTTCAACTTCCTCGGCGTGCTGCTGTCCTCCGGCGCGGTCGCCTTCGGCATCGTCTCGCTGCTGCCGGTCGAGCTGATCCTCCAGGTCGGCTCCAGCGCCGGCTTCGCCATGGTGTTCGCGCTGCTGATCGCCGCGATCCTGTGGAACCTCGGCACCTGGTTCTTTGGTCTGCCCGCCTCCTCCTCGCACACGCTGATCGGCTCGATCATCGGCGTCGGCATCGCCAACGCCGTCATGCGCGGCCGCGACGGCACCTCGGGCGTGGACTGGAGCAAGGCCACCGAGATCGGCTACGCGCTGCTGCTGTCGCCGCTGGTCGGCTTTGCCTGCGCCGCCGTGCTGCTGCTCGTGCTCAAATTCGTCGTGCGCAACCCCGCGCTCTATGCCGCGCCCGAAGGCAACAAGGCGCCGCCGTTGTGGATCCGCGGCCTGCTGATCGCGACCTGCACCGGCGTCAGCTTCGCGCACGGCTCCAACGACGGCCAGAAGGGCATGGGCCTGATCATGCTGATCCTGATCGGCACCGTGCCGACCGCCTACGCGCTCAACCGCGCGCTGCCGGAATCCCAGGTCGTCCAGTTCCAGAAGACCTCGGATGCCGCCTCCAAGGTGATCGCGGCCAAAGGCGCCGGCCACAGCATCATCGGCGATCCCCGCCCCGCCGTGACGCAATACATCGCGCTGCATCAGATCAACGAGGGCACCTATCCTTCGCTCGCCGTGCTGGTGAAGGACGTCGGCGATCAGGTCGCCAAATACGGCACCTTGAACAAGGTCCCTGCGGAAGCCGTCGGCAACACCCGCAACGACATGTACATGACCTCGGAAGCGATCCGGTTCCTGATGAAGGACAAGGAGAACGATCTCAACAAGGAGGAGATCGCGACCCTGAACGCCTACAAGGGTTCGCTCGACGCGGCCACCAAGTTCATTCCGAACTGGGTGAAGATCGCGGTTGCCATCGCGCTCGGCCTCGGCACCATGATCGGCTGGAAGCGCATCGTCGTCACCGTCGGCGAGAAGATCGGCAAGAGCCATCTCACCTACGCGCAGGGCGCCTCCGCCGAGCTCGTGGCGGCCGCAACGATCGGCGCGGCCGACGTATTCGGCCTGCCGGTCTCCACCACCCACGTGCTGTCGTCCGGCGTCGCCGGCACGATGGCCGCGAATGGCTCGGGCCTGCAATGGTCCACGATCCGTAACCTGCTGATGGCCTGGGTGCTGACGCTGCCCTGCGCGATCATGCTGTCGGCCACGCTCTACGTGATCTTCTCGCGGGTGTTCTGAAGACCGCTCCACTCCCTCTCCCCGTCCTTACGGGGAGAGGGTTGGGGTGAGGGGCTGCTTCCGCAATCACGATGGGAGATGGACTCGCGGAGAGTCCCCCTCACCCGGAATCCGCGCTACGCGCGCATTCCGACCTCTCCCCGCAAGCGGGGCGAGGTGAAAAGAAGAGTTAAGACGCCGCCAGCGATTCCTCGACCAGCTTCACCCAGTACGACGTGCCGAACACGATCGCCTCGTCGTTGAAATTGTAGGCGGGGTGATGCAGACCGGCGCTGTCGCCGTTGCCGCAGAAGATGAACGCGCCAGGGCGCGCTTCCAGCATGTAGGCGAAATCCTCGCCGCCCATCAGCGGCGGCATCTCGTGCACATTGGCGTCCCCGGCGACCTGCTTGGCGATACGGCGCGCCACCTCGGTCTCCGCGGCATGGTTGTTCACGACCGGATAGTTGCGCTTGTAGTGCAGATCGATCTTGGCGCCGGTGATCTGCGCCACCCCGGCGACCACCTCGTGCACGCGCTTCTCGACGAGCTTGCGCACCTCGGGCGAGAGCGTGCGGATCGTGCCCTTCAGCGTCGCCGTCTGCGGAATCACGTTGCGGGCGTTGCCGGCGTGGAATTCGCAGATCGAGATCACCGCCGATTCCAGGGGATCGACACTGCGTGCGACGATCGACTGCAGCGCCGTGATCACCTGCGCGCCGACCAGCACGGAATCGATGCATTTGTGCGGACGCGCGGCATGGCCGCCGAGGCCTTCGATGTTGATGTCGACCTCGTCGGTCGCTGCCATGATCGGGCCCGGCCGGATCGCGAACGAGCCGATCGGGATCCCCGGGCCGTTGTGCATGCCGTAGACCTGCTCGATGCCGAAGCGCTCCATCAGGCCGTCCTTGACCATGGCCGCGCCGCCGGCGCCGCCTTCCTCGGCCGGCTGGAAGATCACGATCGCATCGCCGGCGAAGTTGCGGGTCTCGGCGAGGTAACGGGCTGCCCCCAGCAGCATCGCGGTATGGCCGTCATGGCCGCAGGCGTGCATCTTGCCCGGGGTTTTGGAGGCATAAGGCAGGTTGGTCTGCTCCTCGACCGGCAGCGCATCCATGTCGGCGCGCAGGCCGATCACCTTGAGCCCATCACCGGCCGGCTTGCTGCCCTTGATCACGCCGACCACGCCGGTCTGGCCCATGCCGGTCACGACCTCGTCGCAGCCGAACTCGCGCAGCCGATCGGCCACGAATGCTGCAGTGCGGTGGACGTCATAGAGCAGCTCGGGATGTTCATGGATGTCCCGGCGCCAGGCCTGAATATCGGGTTGGAGGTCGGCGACGCGGTTCACGATGGGCATGGAGGGTCTCGAGCTTTGTTGAAAATGCAGCACTGTCTACCATGCAAGCCACAGTCCACCCAACTGCCCGGGATCGTGGTCTAGCCCTGCCCGCCCGGCATGGCCGGGCTTGTCTCAAACTTGTCTTGGCCATCCACGTCTGACTATTAGGGCAGAAAGTGCGTGGATGCCCGGGACAAGCCCGGGCCTGACGTCCATTGGGGTGGAAGCAGGATGCCAAGACGGCTCGAAGGTGAATTTGACTACATCGTCGTCGGGGCCGGCACCGCCGGCTGCATCGTTGCCAATCGGCTCTCGGCCGAGCCCAAGAACCGCGTGCTCGTCCTTGAAGCCGGCGGCGACGACAACTGGATCTGGTTCCACATCCCCGTCGGTTACCTCTTCGCGATCGGCAATCCGCGCTCGGACTGGATGTTCAAGACCGAGTCCGAGCCGGGCCTGAACGGCCGCGCGCTCTCCTATCCCCGCGGCAAGGTGATCGGCGGCTGCTCGGCGATCAACGCCATGATCTCGATGCGCGGTCAGGCCGCCGACTACGATCATTGGCGCCAGCTCGGCATGACCGGCTGGGGTTACGATGACGTGCTGCCGCTGTTCAAGCGGCTGGAGGATCACTTCCTGGGCGCCAGCGAGCATCACGGCGCCGGTGGCGGCTGGCGCATCGAAGCGCCGCGGCTGTCCTGGGACGTTCTCGATGCCGTCGGCGATGCCGCGGAGGAGATGGGCATCAAGCGCATCCCCGATTTCAATACCGGTGACAACGAAGGCACGAGCTATTTCCACGTCAACCAGAAGCGCGGCCGGCGCTGGTCCTCGGCGCGCGGCTTCCTCAAGCCGGCATTGAATCGTCCCAACCTCCGGCTCGAGAAGCACGTGCTGGTCGACGGTCTCATCATCGAGCAGGGCCGCGCGGTCGGCGTGCGCTTCATCCAGAACGGCGAGATCGTCGAGGCGCGCGCGAAGCGCGAGGTGATCCTCTCGGCCGGTTCGATCGGCTCGGTGCAGGTGCTGCATCGCTCCGGCATCGGCCCGGCCGACTGGCTGTCGCCGCTCGGCATCGACATCGTGATGGACAAGCCCGGTGTGGGGCGCAACCTGCAGGACCACCTGCAGCAGCGCGCGATCTACAAGGTCGAGGGCGTGCGCACGCTGAACGAGACCTATTACAATCTGTTCCGCCGCGGCCTGATGGGGCTCGACTATGCCTTTCGCCGTCGCGGCCCCCTGACCATGGCGCCGTCGCAACTCGGCATCTTCACGCGCTCGGACACGACGCGCGCGCGTGCCAACATCCAGTTCCACGTGCAGCCGTTGTCGCTCGACAAGTTCGGCGATCCGCTGCACCGCTTCCCCGCCATCACCGTCAGCGCCTGCAATCTGCAGCCGACCTCGCGCGGCACCGTGCGGCTGCGTTCGGCGAGCCCCGACGAGAAACCGATCATCGCGCCAAACTACCTGTCGACCGACGACGACCGCCAGGTCGGCGCCGACGCCATCCGCACCACGCGCCGCCTGATGCAGCAGAAGGCGCTGGCAAAATATCGCCCGAGCGAATATCTGCCCGGCCCCACCGTCGGCGACGACGATGCCTCGCTGGCCAGAGCCGCGGGCGACATCGGCACCACCATCTTCCATCCCGTCGGCACGGCGAAGATGGGCGCAGTCAGCGATCCCATGGCGGTCGTCGACGAGCGCCTGCGCTTCTACGGCCTCGACGGCCTGCGCATCGTCGATGCCTCGATCATGCCGACCATCACCTCCGGCAACACCAACACGCCGACCGCGATGATCGCCGAGAAGGGCGCGACGATGATTCTGGAGGATGCGAAGTAGCATCGCGTCTTCATGATCACCCCGCACCGCTTTTCCATCGGCCCCGCCGGCGCAGAGATCGCCATGTTGCAGTGGGGCGAGAGCGGCAAGCCGCCTGCCCTCCTCGTGCACGGCACCGGTTTCGTCGCCGCCGTCTGGGACGAGGTCGCGCGCGAGCTTGCATCGACCTACACGGTCTATGCGCTCGACCGCCGCGGTCATGGCGCCAGCCACAAGCCGAACGCATATCATTTCCTGGATTATGCCGAAGACGTCTGCCGGGTGATCGACGCGCTCGGGCTGCGCGACGTCTACGGGATCGGCCATAGCGCGGGTGCGACCGATCTCCTGCTCGCGGCAAGGCTCTTGCCCAGGCGTTTCACGCGTCTGTTCGTGATGGAGCCCACCGTCATGGACCCGCGCGCGGCGCGCTCGGATGTATTGAACGATGAATCCATCGCCCGCGTACAAGGCACGTTGCGCCGACGGGCCGAGTTCGAGAGTGCCGAGGCTGTATTCGAGCGTTACCGCACAGCACCTGCGTTTGCGGATTGGACCAAGGCCTCGTTACGCGCCTATGTACGCCACGGCTTCACGAAGCTCGACGACGGCCGGGTGCGGCTCTGCTGCACGCCGGAGATCGAATCGACTATCCTGCGCCCGATCTACGAGGCGATGGAGCAGGTTTACGTCGGCGATATCAGAGGCAATCCGTTTGGCTTGCTCGCTGAGCTCGACTGCCCGGTGCGCGTGACGACGGCCGCCAAGTCGGGACCGATCTACAAGGCGATGGCAGCGCGCGCGGTGTCGTTGATCCCACAGGTAAGCACTCTGGTCTTTCAGGACGCCGGACATTGCGTGGCGCAGGAAGTGCCCACGGCTGTCGTGAAGGCCGTGCGCGAGTTCGCAGAGTAAGTCTCGTGCCCCGGACGCAGCGCAGCACGAAGTGATGCGCTGCTGAGCCGGGGCCCATCTCGCGGCGCGCCGTGCGGCTTTCTGGGTCCCGGCTCTGCGGAGCAGCGTTGCACGCTGCACCGCGTCCGGGACACGAAACCACCTCACGACGCCGCCCCTCACGAAATCGTCATCACATCCGGGAATAAGACCCCGCCTCCCCCGATCACCTCCCCGAAGCCCACTTCCGGGCAAGAGGAGACGTTGCGATGAGCGGACACGATCATGGAGGCGACGGCGTCAGCCGCCGCAATGTGCTGGAATGCATGACCTGGGCCGGCACCGGGGTGCTCTGGACCGTCACGGGCGGCGTGCCGCGCTCGCTCGGCATCATCGATTCCGCGCAGGCTGCAACCGCCGCGGCGCCCGGCATGACCTTCCTCCAGATCAGCGACAGCCATGTCGGCTTCGACAAGCCGGCCAATCCCAACGCGCTCGGCACGCTGGAGGAGGCCGTGGGCAAGATCAACGCGATGCCGGCAAAGCCCTCCTTCATGATCCACACCGGCGACATCACGCATCTGTCGAAAGCCGCCGAGTTCGACAATGCCGAGCGCATCATCTCGCAGAGCAAGCTCGACGTGCACTACGTCCCGGGTGAGCATGACTTCCTCGACGAGGAGGTGAAACTCTATCGCGAGCGCTATGGCCGCGGCACCAAGGGCCACGGCTGGTATTCGTTCGACGCCGGTGGCGTGCACTTCGTCGGCCTCGTCAACGTCGTCGACCTCAAGGCCGGCGGGCTCGGCAATCTCGGCGCCGAGCAGCTCGCCTGGCTCGAGGACGATCTGCGCGGCAAGTCGAAATCGACGCCCATCGTGCTGTTCGCGCACATCCCGCTCTGGACCGTCTATCCCGAATGGGGCTGGGGCACCGAGGATGGCGGCCGCGCGCTCGAATACGTCAAGGGCTTTGGTTCGGTCACCGTGCTCAACGGCCACATCCACCAGGTGATGCAGAAGGTCGAGGGCAACGTCACCTTCCACACCGCGCGCTCCACTGCCTTCCCGCAGCCGGCGCCCGGAGCCGCGCCTTCACCCGGACCGATGAAGGTCGAGGACGCAAAACTCCGCTCCATGCTCGGCGTCGCCAGCATCAACTTCAAGCAGAACGAGCAGCGGCTGGCGATCATCGACACGCCGCTCCAGGGCTAAGGTGGAAGCTGACAATGAAGACTCTCAACCGCCGCGACTTCGGTGTCGACCTCGGTCTCGCTTTGGCCGCGGCCATCCTGCTGCCTGCAACAGCCCGTGCCGACGATCTGGAGGTTCATATCGACAATTTCGTTTTCCAGCCGGCCGAGCTCAAGATCAAGGTCGGCACCACCGTGACCTGGACCAACCGTGACGATATTCCTCACACCGTGGTCTCGGCCGGCAAGTTCAGGTCCAAGACCCTGGACACCGACGACAAGTTCTCGTTCACCTTCACCAACGCGGGCGACTACAAGTATTTTTGTTCGTTGCACCCGCACATGACGGGGATGATCAAGGTTGAGTAACGTCTCCAACCAAGGCATCAACGTCTTGCCCGGCCGGTGGTCCCACGCCGGCCGGGCTCGTGCGCCTTCGGTCGTGCACCCGACCGGCACGAACAGGGACGAAACGAAGCCGCAAGCAGGACAAGAGGCAAAGCGAGGAGCGATGCCCGCCAACGACGATTTGCAGAAGGCGCAGCGCTTCCGCGAGGCGGCGCTGCCCTATCTTGACGATGTCTATACGCTCGCGCGTTATCTCTTGCGCGATGCCTCCGACGCCGAAGACGCCGTGCAGGAATGCTATCTGCGGGCGCTGAAGCACTTTGACAGCTATCGCGGCCCGGCCATGAAACCCTGGCTGTTCGCGATCCTGCGCAACGTCTGCAACGCCGAATATGCAAGGCGGGCGTCGCGGCCCAGTGCGATCGAGGATACGCCCGGCGCGGCCGATCAGACGCCGATCTGGCAGGAGAACGAGGCCAGCCCGGAAACCGAGGTGCTGCGCAGCCGCGATGCCGGCGCCATCCGCAAGCTGATCGACGCGCTCGCCGAGCCGTTCAGGGAAACCTTCGTGCTGCGCGAGATCAACAATTTGTCCTATCGTGAAATCGCCGAGGCCGTCGGCGCCCCCGTCGGCACCGTGATGTCCCGCCTCGCCCGTGCCCGCGCCATGCTGCGCGCGGCCTGGACGGCGGAAGAGGAGCACTCAAGATGACCTGCGACGAAGCAAGGATCATGCTTCACGCGCTGCTCGACGGCGAGCTCGACGCCGGCCATGCGCGCGAGGTCGAAGCCCATATCGCCGGCTGTCCCGGCTGCGCCGCCGAATTCGCGGCGCAGCGCGAGATGCAGCGCGCGCTTGCCGACACCAATCTGCGCTACACCGCACCCGCGAGCCTGCGCAACAAGATCGAGGCCTCGCTGCCGAAGGCGCAGCCCCAGCCGACCCGCCGCTCCGTGCTGCGCGGCTTTGCGATGGGCTCAGCTGTGTCCGCGCTCGCCGCCACAGGCATCGTCGCCGTGGTGCTGCGCCAGGACGACCAGCAGCGCATCCTCTCGGAGGTCGTCTCCGCGCATCTGCGCTCGCTGCAGGCCGGCCATCTCATCGACGTGGTCTCGACCGACCAGCATACGGTCAAGCCGTGGTTCAACGGCAAGCTCGACGTCGCCCCGCCCGTGATCGACCTGACCGCGCAAGGCTTTACACTGGTCGGCGGCCGTCTCGACTACATCGACGCGCGCGCCATCGGCGCCGTCGTCTACAAGCGGCGCCAGCACGTGATCAACCTGTTCGTAGCACAGACATCGAGCACCGAGCACCGGCCGCCGAAGACGCAGACCATGCAGGGCTTCAATTGCCGCCGTTGGGGCGAGCGCGGTCTGAACTTCTGGGCCGTCAGCGACATCGGCGGCGACGAGCTCGCCGAGTTCGTCGACAAGTTCGAGGCGGCGATGAAGGCGAATGTGGAGGGGTAGCAAGTCTGCGTCAGGCCCGCGGGCCGGCCTCCCCGTGACGCGCCTCACGGTGCTCCCGACAGTTCTGCATCAGATTGGAGCTGTCGAGGAGAACGAAAATGGTTGCTTTGATGATCGCTTGCGCCGGCCTGCCGTCGATGTTCGCTACCGCGTGTGCCACGTTGCTGGCGTTGAAGGATCGCAAGCAATGGGTCTGGTTCGCAGCGCTCGCCATACTCGCGGGCTTCGCCGGTTTGACGGTCCTGAATATGCTTGAACTCTGGCGGTACAGCGTGCACGGTTGAACGGCCGACACGGCCCTTCAGCTTTGCGGCTGGAGTGTTACGCCGACCTTCGCACCGCGTTGTCCACCAGCGTCTTGCCGAGCGACCAGATCGCGCCGGGGACCTTGTGGCTGCCGGCGATGACATCGTCGAACGCCTTCTCGATCCAGGTGCAATCTTCCTCCGTGATCGTGAGCGGCGGCAGCAGCTTGATGGTGTGGCTGCCGTGGCCCGCAACCTGCGTCAGGATCTTGTGATCCTTGAACAGCGGCACGGTGATGAGCTGGCAGAACAGGCCCTTGTTGGCCGCTTCCAGCACGTTCCAGGAGGCGCGCAGGCGCAGCGACTTCGGCGGGCCGAACTCGACGCCGATCATCAGCCCCTTGCCGCGTACTTCCTTCATCAGCTCGTAGCCGGGCACCATGCGCGTCAGCGCGAGGCGCAGCTCGGCGCCGCGCTTGGCGGCGGACTCGATCAGCTTCTCGGACTCCATGACATCGAGCGTGGCGATGCCCGCGGCCATGGCGAGGTCGTTCTTCGAGAAGGTCGAACCGTGCACCACCGCGCGGTCCATCTGATTGAAGATCTTGTCGAAGATGGCCTTGCGCGTCAGCACCGCGCCGACCGGCACGTGGCCGCCCGAGAGCGACTTCGACAGCAGCACCATGTCGGGCTCGACGTTCCAGTGCTCGACCGCCAGGAAGCGGCCGGTGCGGCCCATGCCGGTCTGGATCTCGTCGGCGACGAACAGCGTGCCGTATTTCTTGCAGAGCGCGGCGGCGCCGGGCAGGAATTCGTCGGTGGGCATGTTGACGCCCTTGCCCTGGATCGGCTCGACGACGAAGGCCGCGACCTCGCGCGAGGCCAGCGCCTTTTCCAGCGCGGCCAGATCGTTGAACGGGATCGAAGTGCAGCCCGGCAGCAGCGGCTCGAAGCCGGTGCGGAAGTTCGAATCACCGGTCAGCGACAGCGCGCCATAGGTCAGGCCGTGATAGCCGTGGGCGCAATAGACGATGCCGGGGCGGCCCGTCGCGCCGCGCGCGAACTTGATCGCGGCTTCGACGCATTCGGCGCCGGAATTGGCGAAGAACGCCTTGTCCAGATACGGGACATATTTCAGCAGCCGCTCGGCGAGCACGCCCGCGAGCACCGAGACGTCGAACTGGACGAGGTTAGGCAGGTCGGCATCGAGCACGCTCTTGAGCGCATCGCGCATGACCGGATGATTGCGCCCGATCGCAAACACGCCAAAGCCGGACAGCAGGTCGAGATAGCGCGCGCCGTCGCGATCGTAGAGATACTGCCCCTGCCCCTTCTGGAAGCCGACATCGTAGCCGATGGTCTTGAGGACCCGAACGAACTGCTCGTTCAGATACCGATTATGCAGGGTGCTGCGCTGGGCCTGACGGTCCGCGAATAGCTGAGACATGTCTGGATTTGGGCTGTGCATCCGTTACATACTTCGGTTGAGGGTCGTCTCGTCAACTGAAAAGGGACCGTCACTGAAAACGGTCTGTGCGGCCTTTTGCCCTTTTTCGGACCATCTTCGCAAGCACAGCTTTAAACCATGTTGCACTGCCGAGGAACTATCATGCGTTTAGCCCTTTACACCGGACTAATACTGGCTGGCGGTTGCGCCTGCCTGACCCCGGCGCTCGCCGCCGATCCCACCGGCGACTGGCGCGTCGCCGACGGCGTCGCCAACATCCGTGTCGCCCAATGCAATGGCAGCATGTGGGGCGCGGTGGCCTGGGAAAAGAAGCCCGGCGGGCGCGACGAGAACAATCCGGATGCCTCGAAAAAGAACAGGCCCACGCTGGGCATGGCGACGCTGATCGACATGAAGAAGAAGCCCGGCGCCGAGCAGTGGGAAGGACAGGTCTATAACGCCCAGGACGGCCAGATCTACAGCGCGACCATCACGCCTGTCGGCACCGACCAGCTCGAAATCAAGGGCTGCGTGATGGGATTCCTCTGCGGAGGCGAGACCTGGACCCGGGTTGGTCCGCCGATCCCCTTGAGCACCGCCAACGCCAAGGGCGCGCCGAAGTCCCCGGCCGCGACGCCGAAAGCCGCAGGCACGACGGTTGCCGCCGCGCCTGCGCCCGCAGCCCCGAAGGCCCCGGCCGCCGCCAAGCCCGGTCAGAAGGGCGCCGCGGACCCGGTCGGCGACATCTGCCTACTCCCTGAGATTGCGGGGTTTGCCCATTAGGGCCGGCTGGAACAGCAGCACGGCCGCGAGCGTCGTCACCAGCGAGAGGGCAAGCAGCTTGCCCATGCTGGAGGTGCCGGGATGGCTCGACAGCCACAGGCTGCCGAACGCGGTCGCGGTCGTCAGCGCGCTGAAGAAGATTGCGCGCGTCAGGCTGGTTTGCAGCAGGTTCGTCCTGCCCGAGCGCCAGGCCACGACATAATAGATCTTGAAGGCGACGCCGACGCCGAGCAGCAGCGGGAACGCGACGATGTTGGCGAAGTTGAGCGGCAGGCCGATCAGCACGCAGATCTCGAGCGTCACCGCGCCCGCAACCAGGAGCGGCACCAGCGTCATCAGCACGTCGACGAAGCGGCGCAGGGTGATCCACAGCAGGAGGCCGATCACCAGCAGCGCATAGATGCCGGCGTGGATGAACGCCCGCACCACGGTGTCGCCGGATTTCAGGATCGAGACCGGCCCGCCGATGGCGGTCGGCTCGGCAACGAGCACCGCCGCCGCAAATTTGCGCAGCGTGTCGTTATCGTTGGGATCGCCCTTGGGCAGCGCCTCGACGCGGATGATACCGTCCTTGCTCTTCCAGGCGCTGACGAGATCGGGGGGCAATGAGTTCAGGGTGACGGGTCCGGCCTGCATCGCATTCCTGAGCTGGTCGAACACGATCTTCAACGGCATGACGAATACGTTTTGCGCCTTGTTGCGCGTGGCCTCGTCGCCATTGGCGAGCTTTTCGAGCGCGTCGGCCAGACGGCGCGAGGCGACCGCACCCGGGCCCTTCGCATCGCCTGCGGTGCGGCGCAGATTATCGACCGAGGATTTCAGCGCCTCGACGTTTTCCTGATCCGACGGCGCCGCGTCGATCTGATCGGGGTTGAGCGCGGGATTGAGCACCTTGGCGCCCTGCGCGAGCAGCTTCAGCTTCGGCGGCTGGTCCTCCGGCACGAAGCTGTTGAGCGACATCACCCTGAGCACCTCGGGCACCTTCTCCAGCTTCGCCTCGACCGCCCTCGCCTGCTCCTCCGACGTGGTCATCACGTTGATGGCATTGGCGCCGGTGTTGGGATCCTTGCGCAGATCGAGGAAGGTCGCGATCGATTCGGCGCGCGGATTGCGCAGGTTCATCGGGTTGAAGTCGAACTTCATGAAATAGAGCAGCGGCAGACCGGCGACCGCGAGCAGCAGCGTGCCGCCCACGACCAGCACGCGATGCTTCTCCAGGAAGTGATCGAGCGGCGCCAGGAAGGCATAGCCGACCGGTTCCATCTCGCCCGGCGGGTTGAGCAGCTTCAACAGCGCCGGCAGAACGGTGATCGACGAGATGAACGCCACCAGCATGCCGACGCCGGCGATCTGGCCGAGCTCCGCGATGCCCTTGTAGTCGGTCGGCATGAAGCAGAGGAAGCCGGCGGCCGTCGCCATCGCCGCCAGCGACAGCGGCACCGCCGAGCGCTTGGCCGCCAGCACCAGCGCGCCCGAAAGGTCGTTATGCTTGTAGCGCTCCGAGCGGTAGCGGACGCTGTATTGAATGCCGAAATCGACGCCGAGGCCGACGAACAGCACCGCGAAGGCGATCGACAGCAGATTGAACGATCCGACCATCATCAGGCCGGCCGCGGTCGTCAGCGCGAGGCCGACGAAGAGGTTGACGAACACGGCGAAGATGATCTTCGACGAATGCAGCGCGAGCCACAGGATGACCAGCACGACGAGAACCGTACCAACGCCGTTGACGACGGCACCTTCCTGGACGGTGGCGTATTCCTCGTTGGCAATCGGGATCGGCCCGGTCAGCCGCACCCGCGCCTGATATCTGCCAGCAAAATCGAGCTCCGCAGCCGCTTTCCGGATCGCGTCGGTGGCATCCTTGCCCGGCTCGAGCGCGTTGTAGTCGAGGATCGGCTTGAACTCGATGAAGGCTCGCTTGTCCGAATCCTTGAGCGGCTCGTCGCTGACGAGCTCGCGCCAGGAGAAGCTGGCGTCGCCCTTGCCCAGCACGGTCTCGACCGTCTGCGCGATCAGGTTGAAGGGCCGCTCGGTGCTGTCGAGCTTGACCTGGCCGCGCTTGACGCCGGCGAGCCCCGTCTCAAGCGCGCCGGTCAGGCCGCGGATCGAGGGATCGCCAGCCATGATCTCGATCAGGGGCGCTGCGGATTCGAACTGGCCGGTGATCTTGCCGACTTCCTCGGTCGGCAGGAACAGCAGGCCGTTCTTCTCGAAGAACTCTCCGCTGCCGAGTTGCTGCAGTGACTGGAAGTTGGTCTTGTCATCCTTCAGCTTGGCGTAGAGCGCGTCTGCCGCTGCGCTCGCCATCTCCGGAGTCCGCGCCTCGACCACGGCAAGGATCGTTTCATTTTGGTCGAACGCCTTGTCGAACTGCTGGTCGCGCTTGCGCCAGTCAAGGTTCTGGGAAATCAGCGAATTGATGTCGGTGTTGATGGCGAAGTGACGGGCAGCGTAATAGCCCGCAGCCACCGAGAGCAGCAGCCCGAGAACGACGACGAGGGAGGCAAACCGGGTGCAGGCCCTGACGATGGCGACGACGACGCTTTGCAGCACTTCTTTTCTTTCTGCGGTTAACAGCTTGCCGGAAACGCCCGCTGTTTATCGGAGTTCCCGGGCGAAACCTATTGCTGTTTTGGGTGGCTCTCCCGGGAACAAGGTTCGAAGTAAACGGCGGGAGACCGGGCAAATTCATGCGGGGCGGTCGGTATAGCCGGGGAGTTGAGGCGGGAACGTGACGAAAGGTTGAGCAGCCCTGTCGCACCTCTTGCTGGCGCCCATCTCCCTACTATAATACCTTGGAATCAACCGCGTCCGGACCTGACGGTTTCATTCGACCTTTCCTTGCTGCCGATTTTTTGACACAAAGAATTGCGCCTCCATGCGCCGGAGCCCCACGGGGGTGGGCGGCTACCGCGTGCGCGAACCAATGGTGCGGATATTGCAACTCATTGGTCAGGTTCGGGTGCCGCCGGGGACTGAAAAGCGGATTGGTGCAACTTGCGTGATGGGCGTCCCATGGAAGTTTATCTGGCGCAACCGCGCGGCTTCTGCGCGGGCGTGGTGCGTGCGATCGAGATCGTGGAACGGGCGCTGGAGAAATACGGTGCGCCCGTCTACGTGCGCCACGAGATCGTGCACAACAAATACGTCGTCGAGAGCCTGAAAAACAAAGGCGCCATCTTCGTCGAGGAACTGTCCGAGGTTCCGCCCAGGGCGGTCACGGTCTTCAGCGCCCATGGCGTCGCCCGCAGCGTCGAGGAAGAGGCCGCCGCGCGCGACCTTCCGGTGCTCAACGCCACCTGCCCCCTGGTCACGAAAGTTCACAATCAGGGGAAGCGTTACGTCGGCACGGGCCGTACGCTGATCCTGATCGGCCATGCCGGGCACCCCGAGGTCGAGGGCACGATGGGCCAGGTTCCGGGCCCCGTGCTGCTTGTCCAAAGCGTTCAAGAGGTTAAGGCCTTGAGCCTGCCGGCGGATAGGCCAGTGGCCTATATTACCCAGACCACCCTGTCGGTCGACGACACCAAGGACATCATCGCCGCCCTCAAGGCCCGCTTTACAGATATTCAAGGTCCGGATATCCGGGATATCTGCTATGCGACACAGAACCGCCAATCTGCGGTAAGGGACTTGAGCAAGCTGGTCGACGTGATCTTGGTGGTGGGCGCTGCCAACAGCTCGAACTCGAACCGGCTTCGCGAAATCGGCACCGAGGCCGGCGTCGCGAGTTATTTGATTGCCGACGGCAGCGAGCTCAATCCGGAGTGGTTGAAGAGTGCGAGAACGGTCGGCATTACGGCCGGCGCTTCGGCGCCTGAGGTACTCGTGGATGACGTGATCGAAGCGATGCGGCGGATCGGACCGGTCAAGGTCCAGGTGCTGCCGGGCCGCGAGGAAAACATCGAATTCCGGCTTCCGGCCCAATTGGCTGCGAGCTGACCCACCTGAATTCAAAGCCCAGAAAGAAACGTTGTAATGGCTATCCCCTTCTTCAAGGAAATGCGTATCGGCGGCTATTTGCTCAAGCAGAAACTGCTTGGCCGCAAGCGCTATCCGCTCGTGCTGATGCTGGAGCCGCTGTTCCGCTGCAACCTCGCCTGCGTCGGCTGCGGCAAGATCGACTATCCGGATGCGATCCTCAACCGCCGCATGACCGCGCAGGAGTGCTGGGACGCGGCCGACGAGTGCGGCGCGCCGATGGTGGCGATTCCCGGCGGCGAGCCGCTGATCCACAAGGAGATCGGCGAGATCGTGCGCGGCCTCGTCGCGCGCAAGAAGTTCGTCTCGCTCTGCACCAACGCGCTGCTGCTCGAGAAGAAGCTCGACCTGTTCGAGCCCTCCCCTTACCTGTTCTTCTCCGTCCATCTCGACGGCCTGAAGGATCACCACGACAAGGCGGTGTCGCAGAAGGGCGTGTTCGACCGCGCGGTGTCCGCGATCAAGGCGGCCAAGGCGCGCGGCTTCACCGTCAACGTCAACGCCACCATCTTCGACGGCCACCCGGCCGAGGAGATCGCAAAATTCCTCGACCTCACCGTCGAGCTCGGCGTCGGCGTCTCGATGTCGCCGGGCTACGCCTATGAGCGCGCGCCCGACCAGGAGCACTTCCTGAACCGCACCAAGACCAAGAAGCTGTTCCGCGACGTCTTCGCGATGGGCAAGGGCAAGAAGTGGAACTTCATGCATTCCGGCCTGTTCCTCGACTTCCTCGCCGGCAACCAGGAATACGAGTGCACGCCGTGGGGCATGCCCGCGCGCAACATCTTCGGCTGGCAGAAGCCCTGCTATCTGCTCGGTGAAGGCTACGCCAAGACCTTCAAGGAGCTGATGGGCACCACCGACTGGGAGACCTACGGCACCGGCAAGTACGAGAAGTGCGCCGACTGTATGGCCCATTGCGGCTACGAGCCGACGGCGGCGACTGCGGCCCTCAACAACCCGCTGAAGGCGATGTGGGTGTCGCTGCGCGGCATCAGGACCTCCGGTCCGATGGCGCCGGAGATCGACATGAGCAAGCAGCGCCCGGCGCAATACATCTTCTCGGCGGAAGTGCAGAAGCGCCTGTCGGAGATCCGCAAGGACGAGGCCGAAGCCGCTGCCGCGAAGGCCGCGCAGAAGGCCTCGACCGCGGCGTAAAGCGCCAGTCGTTATGCCGGCCGTGTCCCGGACGCGCTGCAGCGCCTCTATAGCGCTGCTGCGCTGAACCGGGACCCAGCAGCCGCGCGCCGTGCCGAAGCATGGGCCCCGGCTCTGCAGCGCACCGCTCCCGACGATGCTTCGCATCGCGGGGCGCTGCGCTGCGTCCGGGGCACGAGAGGAGTGTGAGCCATTCTCTCTCGCCGTCATTGCGAGGAGCTCAGCGACAAAATTGCGTAGCAATTTTGCGCAGATGCG